>UEZF01000028.1_pt1 | contig 12990 bp, 14 predicted proteins | sample 1903571 | NCBI WGS metagenome assembly UEZF01 (sample SAMEA4776352, study PRJEB27445) | saltern metagenome | biome: Hypersaline environment; feature: solar saltern; material: Pellet | place: Spain | collected 2014-08 | depth 0 m | reverse complement strand
CGCGGTCGAGACCGGCGACACCGAGTGTCTCCTCGTGTGCGTCTGTTCCGCCGGTCACAAGCAGGTCGTGTCGCTCGGCGGCCCGTTCGGCAGCCCCGGTGTCGACCCCGTTCCCGTAGGGGTAGGGCACCTCGACGGCATCGAGATGTTCGGTCAGCGCGAGCGCCGCCCCGGGGTCGTCGTACCGGAACGGGTGTGCCAGGCCGACAACACCACAGGCCTCGGTCAACCGGGCGACCCCCTCCTCAAACAACGGGATATCGCGGGCGACGTAGCACGGACAGCCGTTCCCGATGAGCTGTTCGAAGGCATCACCGTAGCCGTAGTGATGGTCGCTCTCGGCCACCGCGCGGGCGATGTGTGGCCGTCCGACACCTGGCTCGAACTCGACGTCTAGGTCCACGTCGAGCTGGTCCTCGACACAGCCCACTATCTGTCGGGCTCGCTCGATGCGGTTCTCCTGCAGATCCGCGACCAGTTCGGTCAGCCCCTCTGTGCGTCTGAGCCCGTACCCCAGCAGATCGAGTCGTGCCCCGTCTGTCTCGACGCGTAACTCGATGCCGTGAATCAGCTCCACCCCGTCGAGGTCGGTCACCGGCTCCTCGAGTTCAGGGTGGTACCTGTCGTGGTCGGTCACCGCCACCGCCTCAACGCCGGCCCGATCGGCGGCCGCCGGCAGTGTCTCCAGGGTCAGCGTTCCGTCTGAGTTTGTTGTGTGGACGTGCAGATCCGCAACGGTCATATCTACTACTGTCGCGCCCGTTTCTTGAGGCTGCCGGTCTGCCCCTGACACCGGTCGCTCTCGACCCGTCCACCCGCGCTCCCGTCCGGTCGTACGGTCGTGTGTGAGTATTTTCAGCACCGTTCCAAAGTCCAAGAGGAACAGCCCGTGAACGGAGAGTCTGTGACGGCCCGGCGGTGACGAGTCACGCACGACCGTATCAGGCGGGGGCTCCCCGTTGTCGATACGGGCGTCCAGACTCGCTGCGGCGATATCCTGTGTGACACTCGCGAGAATCGCGATGATCAGTCCCTGGCAGTCGCGGGGGTGTATCGGGTCACGGCAGCCGCGGCGGTGGCTGTCGGCTCGACGGTCAGAGAACCGGTCAGGGAGTCGTCCGCCGTATCGAGGCTCACCTCGTACTCCCCAGGGTCGCGGTCACTGGTCACACCCTCGAAGGTGACTGTCTCGTTCTCGCCCGCGCCGAGTTCGTCGGTGCTCACCGTTGCGGAGGCGTTCTCACCGATACTCACAGACACGTCAAACGACCCCGCCTCCTCGCCGACGTTCTCGACGTCGACGGCAACCGGTTCGTCAGAGCCGACGGTGACTGTCGCCGAGTCACCCTGTCCTGCGATGTCGAGCCCCGAGAGGTTGGCCTCCGGTGGGTCGGGGATCTCGTTGAGTTCGATATCGAGTCGCTCGCCGGTCTGGATATCCGCCTCGGGTACGGTAACGTTCGTGGCCTCCTCGATCGGGTCCCCGCTCTCGTTGATGACGGTGAGGGTGTACTCCCCGCTGGCGCGTACGCTCGAGTTACTGTAGCCGTCGGCCGGGCCGAGCGTCTCGTCCGTCGGGTAGGACACGTTCAGTTCGAACGCGCCGTTCTCGATATCGGTGCGCTGGCTGTAGGTGAACGTCCGGTTGGTCGCGGTCCGCATCGTCACCGTGGCCTCGACGGTGCCCTCGATATCGGTCTCACCGGTTAGTGTCGCGCCCTTCACACGCTCGAAGGTCTTCACGCTCGATGTGAGATACGGGTCGTGGACAGACTGTGAGCCGACCGGGACACCGAACTCACCGGCACGGGCCTGCTCGAAGGACTGGATTATCTCCGTGGCGCTGGAGCGGTTCTGTCCCGGTGACTTGGTGACATCCTCAAACGTGCCGATCGCGGTTGAGGCCTGCCTGTTGCCGAAGAAGCCGACAACCGAGTACTGTGAGGACTCGTGGACGAGCCGGTAGTGTTCGAGTCCGTCTGCGTCCTCGAGGTAGAGTCGTGCGAGCATGGTGTCGTAGTAGTCGTCGCCGACCAGCACCTCGCGGGAGTTGCGGTTGTCGTTCCTGACGAACGTCCGCTGTTCCTCGGCGAGATACCCGTCGAGGTAGTCGGGACCGGTCCACTGGGTGATCGCGGGGAACTTCTGTGCTGCCGATAGGTCGTCGATCATGACGTACTGTATCCCCGGCGGGTCGTCACTCGCCTCAACAGTCTCCCGAAGCTCCGACTCGTTGGACTCGTGGGTGACATCCACACCCGCCGCGATTGCGTCGAGGTACAGTTCGGCCTGGCTCTCGTTCTGTGCGGTGAGCACCGCCGAGGCCGAGCGGGCGTTCTGCTGGAACGGGTTGGCGTGTGGGATGCGCTCGCCCTGGACGGTGATGAGGTGGCCGTAGTCCCACCACGACAGCACACCGTAGGCACCCTCCGGGTAGTCGAACGACCCGTCGTCGGGGTAGCCGTACCGGTCGTCGTACCCGATATCGTCGGCGTTGCCCGCACCCGCGTAGTTGCCGACCGCCGGGGTGTTGTTCGCGAGCCACTCGTTCGAGTCCTCCCACTTGACGGCGTCACCGCTGGGCAGTGTCCGGTCACCCGCCTCTATCGGTGTGGTGGAGGCGACAAACGGGAGCAACGGGACGAACACGACCAGGACCAGCAGGAGGGCGACAGCGACCTGTAGCGCTGCCGTGCCCGACAGCTGTCCGTCGAACTCCGCTACGGACTCGGGGAGTGACAGACCGTTCGTGACGAACCCGACGAGGTGGGCGTTCAACACCGCCACACCGGCCGCGAGATAGTAGTTGAACCGTGCCTGTGTCATGGCCATGCTGATGAGCACCACCGCCCAGACAAACACGAGGAGGTACTTCGCGCGCTCCTCGGGGTTGAGCACCGACTGGACAAGAAGCACCGGCAGGGCCGCGACGCCGGTGTAGAACGCCCACCAGCCGAACTCACTGCTGACGTGGGCACCGAAAAAGTCCTCCGGCGCGTCCACCTCGGCGACGGTGAGTGCACTGTCTGAGCGGCCAAACGGAACGATGCGCCCGGTCAGGTTGTTGAGGAGGGTGTCGAACACACCCGGCAGTAGAACGGCGAGCAACACGAACCCGCCGACCGCCGAGGCCGCAATCGCGGCGGGGTAGCTCCGTCTGGAGACGCTGCTCTCACTGTCCCAGAGCCGCGAGAGACCGGCCATGAACACACAGCCACCGGCGACAAGCAGCGCGAACGTCGGCTGGAAGAAGTCGAGCCCGGTGGCGCTGAACCCGGGTTGGTTGATGCGAGCGGCCGTTCCGGCCGCAACCACGAGCATACTCACCACCCCGACAAACGCTATATGATCCGGCGAGCGCCCCTGGACGTGGTCGAGCGAGAGCTGAAACAGGAAAAACAGCCCGAGGATGCCGACAAGGACAATCCCGGGTGGCCAGACCCAGATGTAGAGCATCAGGGCGACACCGGCAAAGGCGCTGTAGAGGGTGGGTCGGCGGAGCGCGGCCCAGTCACGCGCCGAGACGAGCTCCCAGACGGGTCGTTCCCGCTCGGCAATCGTCAGCGCGACGGCAAAGGCAAACACCGCAATCGTCATGAACAACACCTCGGCGGCGTGGTGCTGGAACTGCCCGGCGGTCGACCGCCGGAAGAACTCGCCGGCGAACAGCGCGAGCAACCCGGCGCCGACCAGTCCACCGATGCGGGTGCCGAGGTGCTTGCCCAGATAGTACACCGGCAGCGCGACCAGCGCGGCGAGCATCGGCACCGCGATCAGTGCGGCCAGCAACACGTCGCTCTGGCCCGGGTTGCCGAGCCCGATGACCAGCGATAGCGCGACCACGACTTGGTCGAACAGCGTCCCGAACTGTCCCGGCGCGATACCCTCTGGGAACCCGGTCCAGGCCTCGAACTCGAGCGTCCAGGGCACGTTCTCGGCCATCCAACTCGTCGCTCGCCAGTGATACCACGAGTCGATCGCCTGCAGCCAGAACCCCTCACCGTTCCGGGTGAACGTGTCGTAGTTCTGGAACCGCGTCCAGAACATGAACACAATCACGCCGGCAAGCAAAGGAACCTGATACCACCGCTTGAGGATGCCGAGTGCGACATCCCCTGTAGCGCGGTCGTCTGAATCAGCCATTATGAAAGTGGTGGCAGATTCGGGGAATAAAGCTTTGCGTTCGAGACTAGCCCGACCCGGGTTGACCCAACCGCGAGCGGTTTCGCGCGCTCGAGCGGTGGCTGGTGGTCACCTCCTGTGGGGAGTGTCTGGCCGAAAAGGGGCCAGGCAGGGTCAGGTGAGTCGTCTCAGCCGTCGGATGCGCGCCCCGGTGTCGGGGTGGGTTCCGAACAGGCGGCGGCGGAGTCGACGGTAGCCGACGCGGAGTCGCACCAGGTCGTCGCTCCGGACCGGCGAGTCGGGCGGCGGCACGATGTCGAACGCCGTGACCCTGCGCAGGTCCGTCGCCGGTCGCTCACCGCTCCGGTCGAGTGTGTCGAGCGCACTCGCCAGAGCGGCAGGCTGGCCTGTGAGTCGGGCGCCGGCTAAGTCGGCCAGATACTCCCGGTGGCGGGCGACTAGCGCGACCACGAGTCTACACAGGAGGGCAATCGGGCCCACAGCGAGCAGGACAACCGGGTTGCGGCTCTCGATGATCAGGTCTGACGCCTTCTCGGCAGGGAGCGCGAGCAGTGTCAACACCGCGGCATCGCGGTTGGCGAGATGCGCGAGCTCGTGTGCCAGCACGGCATCGAGTTCGTCGTCGCCCAGGCTGTCTATCACCTCGGGGGAGACGAACAGCGCCGCGTCAGCCGCGTAGCCGACCGTCGCCACCCGGTGACCCTCCGCTCGCACGAGCCGAACCTCCGGTGGCTGTATGTCAGCCAGTTGCGCGAGTCGGTCGACGCGCGCGATGAGGTCGTCCCGCATCTCCGGCAGGTCGGGCTCTCTGTCCGCAGCCGGGGCAACGACCTCCACCGCAGTCTCCGTCCGAAACGCCCCCCAGAGTCGGTACTGGTGGACCGCGACGACAGCCGTCGCCACGGCGAGTGCGACCAGCACCGGGGAGAGTCCGACCGGCCCGAGCAGCAGTCTGAGGAGTCCGAACCCGGCCAGCGGGAGCACGAAGAGCAAAACGACCAGCCGCGGAAGGCCCACAGCGTCTGCCGGGTGCGGCTTGCCGGTTGGACCCCCCGACGACCAGCCGAGCAGCGACGCAACGACCCACCAGAGCAGATACACCAGCAGGAGAATCAGCCCTGACGCCGGTCCGAGCAACAGCAGTACGCTGCTCGTGCGACCGTGCTCGACAGCGGCGACGAGCATCCAGGTCAGGAAAGCCACCGCCCCGAGTTCGAACAGTGTCAAGGCGACGAGCGCCGCGAAACCCAAAAGCGCCGCGAGACCCAGGCGGAGCCAGTGACCCCAGTACACCATCCGTGCGGTCATTACTCGACAGCTATGACAGTCGTGTACAAAAGAACCGTGAACTGTGGGAGTTCGCTGTCCCATGGTGGGGACCGGGATCCGAGAGAGCAGTCGACGCGGGCGAACCGGCGGTATCCAGAACAACTAAGTCCGCCACAGTATCAAGATAGTGTGATGGAGCTCAGTCGGGACCTGTCACGCTCGCTCGTCGAGTCGACCGCGCGGACCGCAAGAGAATACCGCCCCAGCACGGACCCCACCTGTCTCGTGCCTGCCGTGAGAGAGACGATGCACAGCCACCGGGGTCGGAAACTCGCCGACCCACGCTCGTGCTGATGCAGGTGCGTGTCCGGCAGGAGACAGACGAGCAGTCCGCGAGCGCGATCGCGCAGGCGCTGGCCCGCAACTTCGGCGAGGATATCGAGGTACTCCCGGAGGGGGAGGGGGAGCCGATTGCGACCGCGACCCCGCGTGCGACGGCGAGTAACGGCACGAGCGGGGCCGAGGAGGAGCTCGAACCGACACCGCGCGAGCAGCGCCTGCTTGAGCAGATCGAAGAGATCGAACAGGGTGGTCCCGAGAGGTACGTCGAGCGACTCGACAAACAGGGCAAACTGTTCGTGCGCGACCGTCTGGAGCTGTGGTTCGGCGAGGATGGACTCACCTTCGAGGACGGCAAGTTCGCCGAGTTCGACGCTGATGAGCGTCTCCCCGGCGACGGGCTGTTGACCGGTGCCGCCGAGTTCGAGGGGCGGTCGCTGCACTTCATGGCGAACGACTTCTCGGTAAAAGCCGGTTCGATGGCCGAGAAGGGTGTCGAGAAGTTCCTCCGAATGCAGCAACGCGCCCTGCAGACGGGCAAACCGGTGCTGTATCTGATGGACTCCTCAGGCGGACGCATCGACCAGCAGACCGGGTTTTTTGCCAACCGCGAGGGCATCGGTAAATACTACTACAACCACTCGATGCTCTCCGGCCGGGTCCCGCAGGTGTGTGTGCTCTACGGTCCCTGTATCGCGGGTGCGGCCTACACCCCGGTGTTTGCCGACTTCACCGTGATGGTCCGCGACATCTCGGCGATGGCGATCGCCTCACCCCGAATGGTGAAGATGGTCACCGGCGAGGATATCGACATGCAGGAACTCGGCGGTCCGGAGATGCACACAGAGGTGTCCGGGAGCGCCGACCTGGTCGCCGAGAACGAACAGCACGCCCGTGCACTCGTGGCACAGCTACTGTCGTATCTCCCGCAAAGCTGTGAGGAGAGGCCACCCCACACCGACGGGCGACAACCGGCCCAGCCCCCAAAAGGTATCGACGCTGTGATTCCACAGGAGCCGAACCGTAGTTACGACATCGGTCGGGTCATCGAGCGGGTCGCCGACGCCGACTCCGTGCTGGAGCTCCGACCGGAGTTCGGGGGTGAGGTCGTCACCGCCTTTGCCCGCATCGACGGGCGACCGGTCGCGATCGTCGCCAACCAGCCCGCACAGCGGGCGGGCGCTATCTTCCCCGACGCCGCCGAAAAGGCCGCACAGTTCATCTGGACCGCCGACGCCTACAATATCCCCCTACTGTATCTCTGTGACACACCAGGGTTCATGGCCGGCTCGCAGGTCGAGCGGGATGCCATCCTCGAACAGGGAAAAAAGATGATCTACGCCACCTCATCCGCGACGGTCCCGAAGCAGTGTGTGGTGGTCCGGAAGGCATACGGTGCCGGTATCTACGCCATGTCGGGCCCGGCCTACCAGCCCGAGTCGACGATCGCGCTCCCTTCCGGCGAGATTGGGATAATGGGCCCCGAGGCGGCGATAAACGCGGTGTACGCGAACAGACTGGCCGATATCGATGACCCCGAGGAGCGCGCAGAGCTCGAACAGGAGCTCCGCGAGGAGTACCGCGAGGACATCGACGTCCGCCGGATGGCGAGTGAGGTCGTCATCGACGAGATTGTCCCGCCGAGTTCGCTCCGCGAGGAGCTCGCGGCCCGGTTTGAGTTCTACGAGGGCGTCCAGAAGGAGCTCCCCGAAAAGAAACACGGCACCGTGCTGTGAACGGTGTCGACCCGCTCGATGAGTCCGTGCCGCGACAGACCAACGGCCGTGCTGACTCCACAGCTCGACGCACCATCGCTTGGGGGACCACTTATACCCGTTCGAGCGTACAGTACACTGTGATTCTCATCTGTGGACTGGCGGCCGGCACCGGCACGACGGGGACACTGTACGAACCGGGCGAGACGCCGCCATCGTACAGCGGCGCCCCGACCACGGCAGCGCCGTACGTGTGGGTGTGTGATACGTTCTATCAGGTCAACTCCGGCGGACAGCAACTCGAGACCAACAACCGAACTATCCAGGTGGCCTTCGACCGGCCGACGGTGCGCGGGTTCGAGCGCCGGGAGAGGGCCGTCGCGACTGCGAAGTCACATATCCGGAGACAGCTCAACCGGATCGGAATCGACTCCGAACCCGAGTTCCACATCGACACGCCACAGGAGGCCGGTCACGTCTAACTCGAGTGACCCGTCACCGCTCCGGTTTCGAACGCCCGAGCCCTCCTCGCGGGCCGAGTCGCTCGACCCGACCAGTCGGAACCGGTCCGGCATTGTCGGATACGCCACCGGACGCGATACCGGGTAGAGACAGGTTCGGTGAGTCGTGGGTCGTGAGCGATGCCTCGGTTGTGGGCGTGATAGACACCTTCGGTGACCGACAGCGCCGTTCAGAGTTTCTGGGCGGTGCCCATCTCGTCGGCGGACTCGCCGAGGTGGCCGCCGTCCATGCACTCTATGGCAATCCAGGGCAGGGGCTGGGCCCCGTAGTCGACGACACCGGCGACGTGGTCGTGGCCGTCCAGTTGCTGCCAGGTCTCGGCCTCCTGCATCATGCGCTCGACGACCTCGGTATTGAGCGTCTCGCCGCCACCCATCCGGGGGTTCCTTTGCTGCGAGTTCGGAGTTGCCCTGTGGCGTCGCCGCGGTGGCGTAGTACACGTCGGCGTTGCCACCCCGGCCCAGCGGGTCCCACAGAGTGATGTCCTCGTAGCAAAGCGACGGGCGCAGCGTGTCCGGAATCCTCGACGGGACGCCACCGTCGTCGGAGTCGTTGTTGTCAGTCGAGTCGTCTTCAGGCGGCGGCGCCTCGATGGTCGGCGCACCACTCACTGTGTCGTCCTCGCTCGAGACCGTGTGCGTGTGGTCACCGGGCTCGACATCGGTCGTGTCGATCGTGAAGCTGACAGAGCCAGCGTCAGCGACTGGCTGCCGAACCCGGAGACCGAAAGCACTATCTCCTGGGTGCCCTCCAGGTCACCGTCGTTCGTCACAGTCGCCGACAGGTCACTGACGCGGAAGAACGCCTCCTGCTGGGCACCAGCGCGCCCTGGGAGCGCCCCGACGGCGAGTGTGACTGCCGTGGCCCCCAGCACCTGTTGCCGGGTCGCCCGCTCACACCGGCGTCGCTTCCTCTCCGGACTCCCCCGACTGCAGGTCGACCGCGATTTCGATATCGTCGTACCAGATGGTCGGTCGTTTGGCCTGCCCGTCCCGCTCGAACTCGACCAGTCCGAGCGCTTCGATGTCGTCCAGCGCGGTGGAGACGTTCTTCACGTCGCGGTCGACTGTCCGGGCGAGCGCGCGGATGCTCTCGGGGTCCTCGCTCGCAATCGCTCGCAGGAGTTCGAGGTTCTTCGCGCTCAGCAACCGCGCGAGCGCCGCCTCGTCGGGCAGACTGAGCACGTGTCTGTCGGTCATCTCCTCGTCGGCCGCCAGCGCCCGGAGATCCGCGGCGGCCGCGTCGAAGAACTCGGCGGTCGATTCGACCGTGATGTGAAGTGTGTCGTCTGTCATGTGTTGGACTCCTCAGGGGGATACCTCGTCGGGTAGTTCCCGGACGAATCGACGGAGAAGTTGCTCGTAGCCGGGAAACTCGATTTCGTCCACGTCATCGCCCTCGTGGCGCTCGTGAACGCCGTGGTGGTTGTCGTACCGCAGGATGGGCGTGTCTGCGCTTTTGTCGCCGTAGTGGTATGCATACTTGATTCCCCCGGGGTAGGTCTCGGACTCGGGGACCCGAAGCACGCGAATCCGAACGAGTGTGTCGCCGAAGTCACGGCGACGGTCCCGTACGACCTCGACCTCGTCCTCCCCGGCAGTCATCTCCTGATATCGGTACAGTCGCTATCAGAATAAGCCTGTTGGTGTCTGCACCATCGGTTCGTCCGGGTCGGTCCCGGTGCTACTTCACGCCGAGGGCGATATCGACCTCGTCCTGTAGCTCCTCGATAGAGCGAGGCCCGTACAGTGCGTCGAACCCCCCTTTCGCGTAACTTCTCGAACTCCCGACCGCGACGCGACTGAGTCCGATTCCTCGCCGGAGGAGTCAGACAGTGGGTATCCTGTGCGAACAGTGTGGCGAGTCTCTGTCGGTTCGATGCGCTAGCTCAGGGCTGGTCGAACAGTTTCTGGAGGTCGTCGCGCAGATAGACGATGTCGCTGTAGCGGTCGTCTGGCTCCTTGGCCAGCGCCCGGGGCAGAATCTCGTCGAGCGCCGCGGGCACGTCGGCAATCCCGCTCGGCGGTGTCGGCCGCTCGTTCTCGATCTGTTTCATGACGGCGAACATCTCGCCCTCGAAGGGTGGCTGGCCAATGAACAGTTCGTAGAAGACCGCGCCGAGTTGGTAGATGTCGGTCCGGTCGTCGGTGGAGGCGGAATCGCTGAACTGCTCGGGGGCGGCGTACTCGACGGTCATGCCGTCCCGACTCTTGGAGTGTTCGAGCAGGTGCTTCGAGAGGCCTCAGTCGGCCATCTTCGGGGCGTCCCAGGCCCCGTCGACGCGCCGGAACAGGATGTTCTCGGGTTTCAGGTCCTGGTGGGCGATGCCGCGGTTGTGGGCGTAATAGACGCCCTCGGTGACCGACAGCGCAGTCCAGAGTTTCTGGGCGGTGTCCATCTCGCCGACGCGCTCACCGAGGTGGCCGCCGTCCATGTACTCCATCGCAATCCACGGCAGGGGCTGGGCCCCGTAGTCGACGACGCCGGCGACGTGGTCGTGGTCGTCCAGTTGCTGCCAGGTCTCGGCCTCCTGCATCATGCGCTCGACGACCTCGGTATTGAGCGTCTCGCCGCCGCCCATCCGGGGTTCCTTTGCTGCGAGTTCGAGGTCGCCCTGTGGCGTCGCCGCGGTGGCGTAGTACACGTCGGCGTTGCCACCCCGGCCCAGCGGGTCCCCGAGAGTGATGTCCTCGTAGGAAAGCGACGGGCGCGGCGTGTCCGGGATTTGCGGTGGGACACGACGAGCATCAGAACTGTTCTGTTGGCGAGTTGCGCCACGACCTGTGCCCGACGATTGCCCGGCATCCGACATCTGACCTCGCTGCCGACTGGTCGTGCCGCCTTCGGGGGTGGGCGAGGAACTGCCTGTCGTGGACCGCTGGCCGGTCGACTGCCTGCTGGTCGGCGTGTCCGACGAGGACCCATCTGTGGTTGACGGGGTTGTGTCGCGCGTACTGTCTCCAGTATGCTGGTCGGGCATCTGTGATGTGTCCGGTGTTACGCTGTCGTCTCTACCGTGACGAATCCCACCAGCCACAGCACTCCGAGGAGACTGTACCAGATTGGCAGACTCCCGGCCACTGTCGTCTGACTGACCCGGGGAACCACCGGCAGGAGACGCTTGCCGCGTCTCGACTCCAGACACAGCCCAACTGGCACCAGTGCCCAACCGAGCAGGGTCACTGCTGCGAGAACGAAATCAAGAGAGAGTCCGCTGGACACGGCGGTGAATACGAGATAGTTGGTATCGAGGGACCATAGCCAGGATAGGTTGTACGTCCCCACGGGTGTCAGGAGTGTCATCGCAACAACCGAAAGGAGGAGTCCGGCGACAGAGAGCGCCATCCCGGGGTGGCGTTGCACCTTCTCAGTCCTGCTCAGGTCCTGGTCGCTCTGCCCGTCGAGACAACTGGGGTTCAGCAACCCGTAGACGCCGGCGAGTGTCACCAGTCCAGTTCCGCCGAGTGTCGGCAGTTCCGGGACTTGCACATCCCACTGCTGAACATCGATACTCTGTCCTGCATAGCGCCAGTTCCCGTGATGACCGAGCGTCCCGAGCATCACGCGCGACCCGACGCTGTCACCGCTTGCCGGGTCATCGACCACCGTCGGCGACGAGTGCGCCAGCCGTGGCCCCCAGCACCTGTCGCCGGGTCGCCCGCGACCCCTCGCCCGCGTCGTCCATCCTTACCTGTGACGTGCCGCTCGGTGGACATATAGTTTCGGGTGAGGGCACGCAGTCGGGACAGTGGCCGTCCTCCGTTCTGGGTTTGACGAACCCGCTCCGCGAAGCGTCCCAGTCCCGCCGACGACTCGCAGACGTCGGGACCCGCCGTTTGCCCCCGCTGGCCCGGTCGTAGCACAACGTTGAATACGCTTTCCATAGAACATAGAATATAATGGCAGCGGAGAACCACTCTGCAAACGACACCAACCCGGAGGAGGGCGTCGCGACGCTCCTCAGCTACGCCGAACTGCTGACCACACCGCGGCTGGCCAGACTGTACGTCTACGTCCTCCAGCACGGCCCTGTCTCCGTCCAGACGGTCACCGATGACCTCGACCTGCCCAACTCGACGGCCTACAACTACGTCGGCGAACTCGAGGAGATGGGGCTGCTGACCAGACACGACGAGGAGTCGCCCGCGAGACTCACCGTCGAGCCGGTCCGTCTCGAACTGGAGACCGACCACGCCGGGGTGGTGGCGACGCCAGCGCTCGTCGCCGCCGTTGCTCGCCAACTCGATGACGAGGACATCCGGCTGTTCGTCGACCGCCAGGGAGTTGCCAAACTCGCCGCCGCGCTGCACTACACGCTCCGTGTGCAGGATGGCGAACTCACACAGCGCACCGCAACCAACAGACTCGGCGTCCATCCTGTCGAGGGTATGACCGTCATCACGGCGCTGCAGGACGTGGTTGAGGCGGCCACCGAGTACGACCCTGCACTCAACGCCGAGTGATGTCGGGGCGAGTGTTGCCCGAGGACAGCATCGTAATCCTCGACAGCAGCGTTCTCATTGCGATGGGGGGCCCTTCGACGGAGAAATACCAGGCTTTCGAGGAGCACGTCACCCGCCGGAACGTCACCGCCCGGATTCCCGCACACGTCGCCACGGAACTCGGGGAGAGTCCCGAGGCCTACACCTACCAGCGTGACCGACTTCGGGCCGCACAGAAAGCCGGCTGGCTCGAACAGGTGTCCGTCGATTTCTCGAATCCCGGCGTCTCCGAAACCGTCGACCGAACGCGGACGCGGATGCTGAACCTCTCGGCCGACGACGTGACCGAAGACGCAATCGAGAAAGCCGATACTGTCCTGGCTGGCTTGGCCTACCAGTACGCGACCGCTGGTCGGACTCCCGTTGCTGTCCTCGTGAGCGATGCCGTTGCCGAACAGGCAATCGAGGACGTGCTCACCCCGATGGATGTCGGGGGAGCGGTGGCTGTCGTCGAGGGACGGACGTTTCTCGAAACGCTCGTTGAGCGCCGTGGTATCTGA
>UEZF01000021.1_pt1 | contig 13888 bp, 15 predicted proteins | sample 1903571 | NCBI WGS metagenome assembly UEZF01 (sample SAMEA4776352, study PRJEB27445) | saltern metagenome | biome: Hypersaline environment; feature: solar saltern; material: Pellet | place: Spain | collected 2014-08 | depth 0 m | reverse complement strand
CCTCCGAACGCTCGACAGTCTTCAGCTCTCGGCGGCCCTGTCGTTCGCCGGGGCTGTCGAAGAGTTGCAGTTCGTCTGTTCGGACCGCGAGCTTGCAACAGTCGCCGAGGCGCGCGGCCTGGCCACCATCTGTCCGGGACTTTCGTGAGCCACCTCGCAATCCGCGCTGACGGCGGCCCTGCGATTGGCTACGGTCACCTCGTGCGCTCGGGTGCGCTTGCCGAGGAACTGCTCGCTCGCGGCCACGACGTGACCGTCGCCACGACGACGCCACAGTCCGCTGGCGAAGTGTTTCCCGACGCCGCTGCTGTCGTTGACCTGCCAGCGAGAGACGACCCCGCGCCGTTCGTGTCGTGGATTGAGAGCGCGGAGCCAGATATCGCGTACACCGACGCCTACCCAATCGACACCACGTACCAGCAGGCGGTGCGCGAGCGCGTTCCACTCGCCGTCTGGCAGGACGACGCCCGGCACGCGGTCTGTGCGGACCTGTTCGTGAACGGGAACTTGTATGCGGCAGATATCGATTACGAGTTCGTGGGTCAAGAACCCGAGACGTGTCTCGGGACCGAGTACGTGCTGTTGCGAAGCGAGATTCGGACTCTCGTCTCCGACGACCCGCCGTGGCGGGACCCACCGGAGCGCGCAGTCGTGACGATGGGCGGGAGCGACGCGGCAAACCTGACTCCGGCCGCAGTTCGAGCCTTCGACGGAACGGACCTCCGTATTGATGTAATCGTCGGGCCGGCGTTCTCCAGCCAGCAGGAGCAGGAGATAGAGCGCGTCGTATCAAGTATGTCTACAGATGTTCGCGTCGCCCGTGACCCGGACAATCTTCCCGAGTGGATGTTCCGGGCAGACTTCGCAGTGAGTACGGCAAGCACAACCACATACGAACTGTTCGCACTCGGGACACCAGTCGTGAGTGTCCAAGTCGCGGACAATCAACGACTCATTGCGACTGCGCTTCGGGACCGAAACCTCGCAACAGTGCTTAACAATCATACCAGCACAGACCGATTCCAGCAGGCCGTCGCGACATACGTGGCTGACACTGAATTTCGGCGCAACTGCCGGGACCGCGGACACACACTCGTCGGCGGACGGGGTATCCACCGGGCCACGGCCACACTTCGAGGAATCGCTAACCCGTAATCAACGCCATACATTCAAGAGCAGATATCTTCAAACCGGTACGATGGCTAACTGTAGCGACTGCGGGCTTCCAGTCGAAGCTCATTCAGACCAGAGTCGCGACGGGACACGAGCGCGCTGTGAGGCCTGTACAACGCTTGCCGAGGGTGACTGTCCGATTCGACTCGCACCACTTGGACGCGACGACTTGGAACTCGCGCTCGCGTGGCGGTCGAATCCGAAGGTATACGAGTATTTTCGCCTCCAGAACGGCCCACTCGACTGGGACGAACACGTCACGTGGTTCGAATCTCGGCCCCCCGGCCGCTACGACTTCGTCATTCATTACGACGACCGACGGGTCGGTGTTGTCAGTATCGACAGCGACGACGATGTCGGAATCTATCTTGGCGACTTCTCTGCGCGGGGCCATGGCGTCGCAACCGGGGCGCTCGATTGGCTGTGTGAACGCTTTGCGCATCGAACGCCCCTCTTTGCAGAGGTCAACAAAGGGAACGATGTATCGAGACAGTTGTTCCGTCGCTGTGGATTCCGACAAGAGAACATCGAAGAGGAGTGGGTGCAGTATCGTTATGACTCGCCTTCAACATCGTCCCACTGAATTCCCTCACCAGTCTGTATGTCCCGAGTAGCAGTCATTCCGAGTATCTCATGATAGTGTGTCGGGTTGAGTCCCGCCCCCCGTTCGCCGGGACGTAACACTTGGACGTTCTCCTCGGTGAGAGCCTCACCGGCCTTGATATCCTCGACAGCGTGAATCGCACGCCGGGCCTTGTCGTGGAGTTCACTCTCAACATTGAGCACACACTTCTCACCGGTCCCGAGCGCACGCTCGGTCGCACGGATGGCCGAAACCATCTGGTCCAGTTCGTCCGGTTCGAGCGCGAACTTGTGGTCCGGCCCCTCCATAGAGTTGTTCAGCGTGAAGTGTTTCTCCACGACCGCCGCGCCGAGCGCGACCGCGGCACTCGGAGCTGTCACCGGGTCGAGCGTGTGGTCTGACAGCCCAGCGAGCACGTCGAACTCCCGCTGGAGTGCCTCGACGACACGGACGTCGATCTCCGAGAGCGGCGTTGGATACGCGGCGACACACTGCAACAGAACCAACTCGGCGACGCCCGCCGCCCGGAGCACGTCGACCGACTCCGCGACCTCGTTGAGTTCGTGGGCCCCGGTGGACATGATGATTGGCTTGTCCGTCTCTGCGAGATACTCCAGAAAGGGGACGTGGCTGCTCGTGTAGGAGGCGACCTTCCACGCTGGCACGTACGCGGCGAGTTCGTCGGCCGACTGCTCGTCGAACGGCGTCGAGAGAAACAGGACATCCCGCTGCTGACAGTACGCGTGGAGTTCGGGAATCCACTCGTAGGGCATCTCCATCGACTCGATTATCTCGTAGATGGACCGGTCGTCGTCGAGATACTCGACCTCGCCGCTCTCCTCGACGTACAGATTCTCAGCCCGGAACGTCTGGAATTTCACCGCATCGGCACCGGCGTTGGCGGCCACGTCGATGAGTTCCTTCGCCAGTTCCAGGTCACCGTTGTGGTTCGACCCGGCCTCCGCGATGACAAATGTAGGTTCAGCCGGACCGACGGGTCGGTCCCCAATCTCGAACGCGTTCATACGCACACACCCGCCTGCCTCCGGAATAAACCCATCGTGGTTTCCGATCGATACTGATTCTAGGCCCTCTGCGAACTCGACCCCGACGCGGAGGTGCGCGTGAAGAACTTCCTCGACAGATTGCGCGCGCTGACCTTCCTCCCGTTCGACAACGCACACATCGAGGTCGACGGCGAGACCTACTACGTGGACGTGGAGATCCGACCCGAGAGTGACGATTCCGAACCCGACGGACTGCTGTCGTCGTACTGAACGTTCAGTGCGTAAGCGTGGCCACCGCAGAGCGCCGTGCTGGAGTCCGTCAACAGCCACAGTTTCATGCAGCAACACGACCTACCAGTGTCTATGTCCATTGTCAGCGACGAGGAGACTCGCTCTGGGACGCCTCGCATCGATGGGACACGAATCACCGTGCCGGACGTGAAGCGTCGCGTCATCGACGGCGGTGAGGACCCACACGTCGTCGCCGGCGAGTACGACATCTCTATGTCGGAGTTGTTCAGTGCACTCGCGTACTACTACGATCACCGCGACCAGTTTGCCGAACAGGAACAGGCCTACGCGAGAGACCGGCGCGCTGGCGAACAGCGGGTACAGGAGCGGATGTTCCGTTGAACAAGATTCAGAGAAACACTGACCAAACGCCGATGGGTCGGTGCTCCCGGATGTCATCGACAATCTCCTGCACCGTGCGTTTGAGCTCCCGAGCTGCCGGAATGGTAGGGACACACCACCGTTTCAGCAATTCGGTCAGCAATCCCGAGTCAAAAACTGCCGAGGGGGTGGGGGGGGACACACCACCGTTTCAGCAATTCGTCCGTCTGCACCGTCGGTTAGGCGCGCTCCTGACGCTGCCTGCGGTTGATGCTTTCGAGAGTCGCCGCGACAGGCCATCGATGTGGGTTGTCTCATAGTGATTAGTGCGACTGTTTACCGGTGCGACCGCACGCAGCCGTGCGGTCGATACCGGAACGACTCGAAGTAATCACTATCAGCACTCCACAGACACTGCCGACCCTATCCGACAGACACACACCAGTTTTCAAGTGAAACTTGAACACAGAACTGGGGAGCACCGACAGCAACCGCGCAAAAGTATCAGCGCTTTAGTTGAAATTGTGGAGTGTGTCTGTCCGGACTCTCGCTTCACTCGAAACAGTGGGGTGTGTCTGTCCGGACTCTCGCTTCACTCGAAACAGTGGGGCGTGTCTGTCCGGACTCTCGCTTCACTCGAAACGGTGGAGTGTGTCTGTCCGGACTCCCGTTTCAGATAGAAAACACACATCTCAGCTGACGGGAGATCTGTTGCGCGGAGCAACAGCCACGCGATATCGATGCACGCTCCGATGTGATCAGGAACAGTCAACAGTCTCTTTCACCTGACCGAGAATCGCATCGAGGCGTTATATCCGCTGTTCGTGTGTACCCGGCGAGGTCGCCTCGCGCTCGAACTGCGTCCGGTATTCGTCCAGGACGTACTGCTCACCGACGAGGAGACATCCGGTTTCTACCGCCTGGAGGCCACTTCTGGGCGAATCTCGAACCGGCAGTCACACCGCGTTTCGAAGACGAGGGGTACCGCGCAGAGTACGCGGACTCCGTTCTTGACGAGGATACCGACGACGAGGCCGACACACACGCGAGGGCGACCACATCACGGCGAGTCCTCGTCCTAGCAGTCCGCAATCCGTTCGCGGACGTTCGCAAGCGTCCGACTGAACAGACCGTCGGGATGTGCCCCATCGTGGCTATCCGGGACAGCATCCTCCGAGTGGGCGTCCGGCGGCGGATGGAATTGCGCCCGCGACGTGTGTGGATTCGGGTGTCGGTCCCACCGGCACTGCCACCGGTCGCCATCCTCGTGGGTCTCGATGTAGTGAAAGGTGTAATCGCCGTTGGTGTCCCACCGGATGTCGAGTCGAGCCTCCTCGACCCACCCGGGATACTGCACGTCGTCGAGCACGAGCACGACCGTCGACAGGGTCCCTGCAGTCCGGTCGCGTTCGACCCGCGCGACGAGCGGATTGGTCACCGCCCGGTCGCACAGTTCACCGAGAACCCCATCGTCGACCGGCGCGCTCGAACCCATCTATGCGCTGGCCCGGCGGTCACCCTGCCGGGCAATCCGAATCCCCTCCCTGTGGCGTGCAATCGCCTCGCGCACGGTCGCCCACTCCGCCAGGGCGTCCAACCGGGACTCGATGTCGGCGTGTGAGGCGTCCGCCGGAATCTCGACGGCATCCGGCGTCGGCGCGTCGAACCGCCGCTGGAACGCCTCCTCGCGGTTTTCGAGGTCCGCGAGTCGGTCGAGCAACACCTCGATTGTGTTATTCGACGCGAGGTCGTCGGCGCGCCGCCACCGGAGATACGCCTCGTTGCGGACGTAGCGCGTGCCCCGCTCCGTGTCGACCCGCCGGACCACCCCGAGTTCCGCGAGGTCGTCGAGATGCTTGCGGGCGGTGTTGGGTGCACAGTCGGCCCGATTCGAGACCGTGGCGGCGGTGGCTGGGTCGCGGAGGGAGACTGCGACCGACTGCACCCGCTCGCGTGCGTCCTGTGATTCCGACCACGTTGCCCGCTCTTCGGCGAGTGCGTCTTCAGGTGGGGATGGCCCAAAATCGCTCATACGTGATTATTTGCGGTTCAAGCGCAAATATATAACGGACGGCTGGCTGCTGTTCGTCTCCGAGGTGGCAAACGAAGCGCCCAGTCGTCCAGTATAAAAAGAACCACGACTGCGAGAGACAACAGTGAAGAGAAGAGTGTATACCCTCCACGCGCGGCCTGGGCACAGGAGGATGACCAGCATAGCGACCATCCAGGCCCGCACGGGTTCGACACGCCCCCCGGACACGGTGATGTACCCCTCGACGGGACACCGACCCTCACACACGTCGTCGAGCGAGTCACGGAGGCCCAAACGGTCGTCGCAACCTCGACCGGGTGCCCATCCAGTCACGTTGTGACATAGATACCCAGATGTGGGACAAGTTCTTTATTCATCCTATATAAACGGGCAACTGTGGCAGTCGAAACAGACTCACACGGACGGCTGTACCTGTCCGCCGAACTGCGGGAGCGGTACGGCGAGAAGTTCCACCTCGTCGAGTACGAGGACCGACTCGAACTCGTCCCTATCGACGAGGACCCGCTGGGGGCCGTCAGAGACGAAATCGGCGACGCGCTCGACGGAGCGTCCAGAGAGACGCTTCGCAACGAAGCACTCCAGCGGGCGAAAAGCGAGGCCAAAGCTGATCTCGAAGGGGACGCACAGAACTCGGAGGGGAGTGCCCGATAACGGTGTTCGTCGGGGCCGACTTCGTCTCGACGCTCGCAAGGGACGACGACTGGCTGCAAGCACGTGCCGAGGAGACACTCGAAGCGCGGGATGTCGTCACCTCGCCGTTCGCGTATCTGGAACTGCTCATGGTTCTGGAACGGTACCAGTTCGACTACGTCCGCCTGTTCGCCAATCTGCTCGACGTAGTTCCCGTTGGTGATGACAGAGAGCGACAGACCGTTCTGAAGACGGTCAACTACGTCGAGGACGGCATGACACCGTTCGACGCCGTCCACGCGGCGACTGCCGAAACGCGCGGGCCGGTGATTCTCTCCTCGGACGGCGCGTACGGAGCGGTCGACCCCGAACGAACTCCGCTGGAACCACGAAGCGAAGAAACGGGCAACAACGGGTGAGACGGACGACACACAAGCGTGTATACCCTCCACGCGTCGTCTGGGTACAGGAACTCGAACTGATATTGACTCCCGAAGACGACCGCGAACTGCCCGCAGAGGAAACCGAACACGACTGTCGCTCGCGCTCAGACGTACCACACACCACCGTTTCAGCAATTCCTTTCCCCACACGCCTGCCCGTGCTCACTCCCGACGCTGTCTGCGGTCGATGTGCGAACAGTTTACACAACAGAGTCGCCAACGCGTCCCGCGCCGGCGTCAGATGGAAGCATATATACAATACAACAGCACATCGTTATGCATGATTTCGCCGCACGGAAACGAGTTCGTCGACAGGACGGTCGGTGCCGACCGGAGCCGTGAACTGCGCGACTCCTTCGACGATCTCCCGGTCGTAGAGATAGACCGGGACCTTCTTTTCGATTTTGTGAACATCTCGCGTGGCGTGTACAGTCCGCTGCGCGGTTTCATGGGTCGCAACGACTTCCTGAAAGTGCTGACGGACATGACCCTCGAGAGCGGGGTAGCGTGGCCGCTTCCGATCGTGTTCGATATTCCGGTGGAACTAGCAAACGAGATCGAACCCGGTGACCGTGTCGGCATCCGCCGACCCGACGGGACACCAGTCGGCGTCATAGACACGGACAGTGTCTACCGGTACAACGAGGAGGAGGCCTGTGAAAACCTGTTCGGGACGACCGATGACAGCCACCCCGGTGTGCGCACAATCCGAGCAAAGGACCCTTTCTTTATCGGTGGCCGAATAAAGGCGTTCTCGGATGCGCTCCCGCGGAACGGGGATCACGATCTCACCCCACGGGAGACGCGGGTGCTGTTCCGGAAGCGCGACTGGGAGACAATCGTCGGGTTCCAGACCCGGAACGTCCCTCACCGCGCCCACGAGTATCTCCAGAAGTCGGCACTGGAACACGTCGATGGGCTGTTCATCCAGCCGAAGATCGGCGAGAAGAAAGCCGGAGACTACACCAACAACGCCATCCTCGCGGGATACGAGTCGCTCATCGAACACTACTATCCGAACGCGCTGACCGTCCTCTCGATGTTCAACTCCCGGATGATGTACGCCGGCCCCCGGGAGGCCGTCTTCGACTCTATTGTCAGAAAGAACTACGGCTGTACACACTTCATAATCGGCCGCGACCACGCCGGCGTCGGGAACTACTACGGTGACTTCGAGGCACAGCAGTTGTTCGATGCAATCGGAAACATAGGAATCGAACCGCTGTACTACCACTACGCGTTCTACTGTTCGAACTGTGATGGCATCGTCTCGGAGAAAGTCTGCCCACACGGCAGTGACAGCCACATCGAACCCAGCGGTACGAAACTCCGTCGGACACTCTCGGCGGGTGAGCGACCACCGCCCGAGCTGATGCGCCCGGAGGTTGCCGAAACGGTATTGAGTCTCGACAGGATATTCGTGGGTGAGTAAGATGTTCACGCTCTGGTTCATGGGTCGACCGGCAGCCGGGAAATCAACCCTCGCGAGCCGGGTCGGTGACCGCCTCGTGGAGAGTGGCCACCAGATCGAGAATCTGGACGGCGACGACATCCGCAAACATCTCCATCCCGACCTCGGGTTCTCGCGGGAGGACCGACGGACGAACAACCGCCGCACGGCCTACATCGCGAAACTGCTCAACCGCAACGATATCCCGGTCATCGTCGGGATGATCACCCCCTTCCGGAACTCACAGCAACAGGCCCGAGAGATAATCGAAACCGAGGGCGAGTTCGTCCTCATCTATGTCAAATGTTCGGTCGAGACTGCCGAGAAGCGAGACCCGAAGAACCTCTACCAGAAGGCTCGGGAGGGCAAGATCGAGAAGTTCACCGGTATCAACCACCCGTTCCAGGAGCCACTACACCCCGACATCGTCGTCGACACGGAGCAACAGTCCGTCCCGGCTGGTGTCGAGCGCATCGTGGACGAACTCGGAGAGCGGGGACTGCTGGACGAACGACTCGACGATGAGTACGGGTTCTCTATCACGCGTGCGGAGGAGCAGGACATCACCGAACGACTCGAGGCGCTCGGCTATCTGGACGAGTGACCCCCACACCAGATTTCGACTGAAACCCGGACGGGACTGTGCCACCAGCGCCGACCGTCGAAAAGTATCAGCGCTTTAGTTGAACTCGTGGAGTGTACCGTTCCCCCCGTACGACGCTCACGAGTTCGAGGACATCCTCGAATCCCGCGGGGATGTCGCAACCGTCGACGACGCTGTCGAGGAAGGGGTTCTGAACCGCTGTGCGGTGTTCACCACCTGTGACGGTGGCAGCACCTGCCGGGCACCCGACCTGCTCTGACTGGCCGGGGAGACCGCCGAGAGCGAGATCGAGGGGGTCTCAGTCTCGACCGCGTCGACAGCGGCCCCGTCCCGAACAGGCGGGGGCTTTCTTTCCTCCATCGACTCGCCCTCTCCCATTTCAATACAGCAAAATATTGTACACTCTGTGACTCGTCCGGGACTGATTGCCCGCGACGGGAGAGAACCGCTGACGAGGTGGGGGAGAGACACACACCACCGTTTCAGCAATTCGCTTCTTCGAATCGCGAGAGTTCCTGCCGATGGAACAAAGACACACACCACCGTTTCAGCAATTCGGGCATTGATTCCGGAAAAAAAAGCCGTCGAGATGATGGGGGACCCACCACCGTTCCAGCAACCTGGTTCTCTGTGCTGTGAGAACTCCCGCCGCTGAGATTGGGATACACCACCATTGCAGGAGTTCGATGTCGGGCAGCGTGGCCTCTGTGGTATTAGCGGATAACAGCAACTGAGTAACTGGTACCAGGGGTACTCCCCTCTACTCGAAATTGGTGAAACGGTGGCAAGGGTGGGGTCCTCCCTCCATCGCCGCGGTGAACCGTTCCTCCAACCACCGTTGATGCTCTCCGATCCGGACTTTCCCGACGTTACAAACGTTCCTGACGTTCTCGAACCGGGGGTACCAACTCCAGATTGACACCGGAATCGCAGTCGAGGTTCTCGAAGAGACACCACGTTTCGCTGATATCGACCTCCAAACTCTCGTCAGCCGCACCCATACTTCCTGATTCCGTCCGTCCGGTTGATGAAATACTACCGATGGTTCCGGTTCGTGACAATCTGTCGGACAGCATCTCTCCTGTTTCGACCGCCTGATGTCCACTCTTCTGACGTACCTGGTCGAGATTCGCAATCTCAACGCCGTCGCTTCCGCATGTCTCCACCAATGAGAGTCAAGGGTGACCTGATATGGGTCCTGTTCACTCGAAACGGTGGAGTGTGTCTGTCCGAGTTCACGCTTCACTCGAAACGGTGGAGTGTGTCTGTCCGAGTTCACGCTTCACTCGAAACAGTGGAGTGTGTCTGTCGAAGTTCACGCTTCACTCAAAACAGTAGTGTGGGTAACCGTCGTGGCTTCACGCGAAGCAACGGTGTGTGCCACCTCCAGAGATAGTGTCCCCGCTGTCCAAGCTAGTGTTAATTTAGAGATACTTCTGAATGAACTTGCGCAATACTCCCCGTAGCCGGTCGGATACTCACGAGACAGAGGGCCGCAAGAGACCGGATGACCGGTGACGAGCGCCGGTTAGTTCGCACCGGAGGGAGGCCTCGAACGGCGAACAGGGAGCGATGGGTGAGCGGCGACCAGCGGGGGCCGTGAACCGAACGACCCGTGAGCGGCTTGAACACACCGGCGGTCCAGTTCAACACGTTCGGGCGAACATTCGCAGAATTCTCATCTGGCAGTATCTGACGCTTGGCCTCGACAGCGGCGGGCAACTCGCAGACGTCACCGGCCAGCAGGTCCTCAACCCCGAAACCTACGAGGAGGCCACCGACGAGGTTGGGCGACTGAGCGACGGGACGCTGGAGCGAGTCGAGGATGAAACTCCTTGATACGTCGGCCGTCGTCGATATCGACCGCGGTGGTGTCGACCGGAAAGTCCGGAAACTCGACGAACAGAGTCGAAACGCGATCAGTATGATGACCGTGACTGAACTGCGTCTCGGGGTGGACCTCCAGGCCGAGCGCGGCACAGACCACCACCAGCAGGCACTCGATGACCTCGACCGACTCCTCGCCCGGTTCGATATCCTGCCGATCTCACGACCGGTCCGTGGCGGGTCTGACGTGGACGCCACCCCCCCGACCGATCGAACAGTATCCGGACCACCGCCGACCGAACAATACAGTTCTGTCGACCAGACAGCACCGTCACCATCGACCAGACAGCGGGATACAGACAACAGCTGTCACGCCACGATTTCGACACCCGAGATTTCGAAGCGGGTGCCGCCGTCGGCGCTCTCGCGGACCCGGATCTCCCAGCCGTGGGCCTCGACGATCTGTCGAACGATCGCCAATCCGAGGCCGGTGCCGCCGTTGGTTGTCGAGTACCCGCTCTCGAAGATCTGATCTCGCTCCCCGTCGGGGATACCGGTGCCGTCGTCGGCGAGGTAAAAGCCCGTTTCGTTCTTTAGCATCCCGACCGTGACCACGACCGACTCGCCGCCGTGTTCGACAGCGTTTCGGAGGAGGTTCTCGACGGCACTCGCCAGGCGGCTGCGATCGGCGCTGACGGTGCCCGCCCCTTGGACGGCCAACTCGGCCGTGGCGGTGTCGACGTTGCGCCAGCACTGGGTGAGCAGCTCCCCCAGGTCGACCGGGACAGTCGCGCCGACAGTCGCTCCCTGGCGGGCGAGTTCGAGCACGTCCTCGATGAGCTGGTCCATACGCCGGAGCGCCCGTTCGATGCTGGGCAGGTGTGGGCTGGCACAGTCCTCGGCGAGCAGTTCGAGCCGGCCCGTCGCCACACTCAGCGGGCTCCGCAGGTCGTGTGAGACAAAGCCCGCAAACTCGTCGAGGCGGTCACGCTCGCGCTGCAGTTCCTCTTCCCGGGTCCGGAGCCGGTCGAGCTGCTGGACCCGTGTCAGCGCCGACTCGACCATGTTCGCCCACAGTTCGACACGGTGTCGGTCCCGCTCGTCGAACGCCGCCCGGGTGGTCGACCCGATATTAAACAGCCCGTGCCGACCGAGCGGAACGATCAGTTCGCTCCGTATTACGGTCTCTGGGTTGTGCCGGTTCGCGTACTCGTCCATGTCCTGGATCAGGCGGCTCTGCTGACTCTCGAAGGCCTCCCACGAGAGCGAGGCAGTCCTCGCCGAGTACGTCGGCAGCTCCCCCTCGACGGTATCCCGACCGTTCTCCGTGACAGCGACCGGTTCGAGGCGGGTCTCGTCGTCGTTGCACAGCCAGATCCCGGCGATATCGAACTCAAGGGCCTGTTCGAGCGCGTCGACGGTGATGTCAGCCACGTCGTCACGGTCGGTCGTGTCCATGAGCCGCTGGGTCGCCCCTTGGAGCTGTGTCACAGTGCTCGCGTACTCGGCGAGTGATTGTTCGAGCTGCTTGCGGTCGGTCACGTCTCTGCTCGCGACGAGGATACCGTCGACGGGTTCGTGACCGAGATAGTTTGTCGCGCGGTTCTCGAACCAGCGATACTCACCGTCGACTGTCTCGATGCGACACTCCACCCGGATTGTTTTGCCAGTATCGCCGGTCCGGACACTCTCGAAGGCGTCGACCACCCGTTGTTGCTCCTCGGGGTGGACCTTCTCGACCGGTGCGTGCCCGGTCAGGTCCGGGGGGTCGAACCCGCTCGGTCCGTCGGGAGTCGGGCTCTGGTACTCAACGACACCCGACTCCGAGAGCACGGTGAGAAAATCCGGCGAGTACTCGACGAGTTTCTCCTGGCGGTCGAGCGCCTGTCGCCGCTGGACTGCCGCTGTGACGTTGTCCACCGAGAACACCGCGCCCTCGACGGTTCCGTCCCCGGCACGAAGCGGTCGACCGTGCATCTCGATGGTCCGTTCGACTCCATCGGGCCGACTGATCTCACAGCGAACCCCCTCCACCGGGTCACCGGCGTCGAGCACCCGCCGGAACACCGTCTCCGCGTCGGGACCTCCGTCTGTCTCGCCGTCGCCACCGCAGAGTTCGGCGATATCCGGGCCGGGTGCGCTCTCCCGGCCAGGCGTGATACCCGCATCCGATACCTCCGCCGGATCTCCGTCCCAGTCGCCCCCGGGTTCGATGTCGAACATCGCCGCGGCACGGTCGTTCGCGAACACGACACGCCCCTCTCCGTCGACGCGAACGACCGCGGCCGTGACCGTATCGAGCACCTGCCGGAGCTCACGCGACCGACTGCTCGCCCGTTGTTCCGCCCGGCGGGTGGCGACCGCGTTCTCGACCCTGTTGGCTAGGAGGTCGTACTGTCCGGTGCCCCTCTGTTTCTGGAGGTAGTCGGTGACCCCGGCGGAGATGGCGTCGCTCGCGACTGTCTCGGTGCCATCGCTGGTGAACAGTAGAAAGGGAAGCTCCGGATGCTCTGCTCGGACGGTCTCGAGAAACGCCAACCCGTCCATTCCCGGCATGTCGTAGTCCGAGACGATACAGTCCGGTGGGGAGTCCTCGACCAGTTCGAGCCCCTCATCGGCGTTTGTTGCTGTCTCGACCTCAAACCGCGCGTCTCGCCGCTCGAGTGCGGCGGCGGTCAGCGCCGCGAACTCCGGGTCGTCGTCGACGTGCAGAACCGCGATGCGCCCGGGTGACTCCGGCATGACTCTGGAAAGTATATTATCGAGACCCACAGATGAAGATTGCGGCACGCGCCTCCGCCGGGGAGGTTGACTCCGGGACAGCTCACGTGTTCCCGTCCAGACCACCCCACGGTGGGGCTGGCACCCCTCCGGTAGGTCGTCGACATCACGGTGTGGGGTGCCCGGTCTCGCGGAACGAGAGAGCCGAACGTTTTCGTCTGCTCGCGTCGACCATCCGGTATGGACGAGATTCCCGACACGCTGACCGATGCGCTGGGGGGAGTCTCGACGGTGGGCCGGGCGGCGCTGGAGGCAGGCGCCGGGGCAGGAGGTGCCACCGCTGCGCTCCGGGCCGGCGACGCCAGCCCGGTCTACGCCGTCACGAACGACCGGGACCACGCCACCGGCGTCCACGAGCAGTTCCCCGGGGACAGTGTCGTCACGCTACAGGCCGACCTCCAGGCGATCCCGCTCCCCGACGGCACCGTCGAGGTGGTGACCGCTCACGCGCTGTTCAACGTCGTGCCCACGACCAACACGGCGGCCATCGTCGAGGAACTGACCCGCGTGACCGCCCCCGGTGGTACCGTCGTCGTCGACGACTACAGCCCGGTTCCGGACGGGGAGACGCGTGCGCTGTTCGGTGCCGGCAACGCCGTCTCCGAACTGGTCGACGGTGTGCCGACCTACACGTTCTATCCGGCCTCGCATCTCCGGGGGCTGTTCGAGGCGGCGGGCTGGGAACACACCGAGACAACGACACTGCTTGACCCGGTGCCGTGGAC
>UEZF01000024.1_pt1 | contig 14084 bp, 10 predicted proteins | sample 1903571 | NCBI WGS metagenome assembly UEZF01 (sample SAMEA4776352, study PRJEB27445) | saltern metagenome | biome: Hypersaline environment; feature: solar saltern; material: Pellet | place: Spain | collected 2014-08 | depth 0 m | reverse complement strand
TTTATATACTTTATTAGAAATCGCATAACGCTCCGTTCGGCCTTCCGGAGGTGCTGGGACGCGGTAGTCTTTGCGACACCGAGGTTGTCCGCGATCTCCTGGAGCGTGCTCCCGCGGGGGATGTCGAAGTAACCCGCCTCGAGTGCCTCGTTGAGAATCTGTCGCCGTTTCGGTGTGATGGTGTCGAAAAGCGCGTTCCACTCGGTGACGCTGGGCGTTATCCGGCGCTGGAACCCCGAGGAGACAGACTCGATTTTCGTCGGGCCGAATCGTTCGAGCAGCTCGACGGCTCTGGCCAAATCCTCTCTGTTCATCAACAGGAGATCGAATATCTCGGAGCCATCACGCAGTTCGCCGAACCCGCCGAGCGGCATGAACCCCTCCTGGCGGAGCACCTGCAGCGGGGTGTACTCGAAGTGGTCACTCCTGAGCAACACCGTCGCAGAGACGCGGTCGACACCGCTGATACCGTACCGCTCGATGACATCGGCCGACATTGTCGATTCGTGGTTCCTGATGAGTTCGATGACACCGTCGTAGTCGGCTTCGGCAATCTCGAGCGCGAGCAAGCCGACGTAGCGCCGGTCGCGAAACGTCGAGGCGAGAAACTGCCCGGAGACGTCGTGGCTGACCAGACTACTGGTCCAGTTGTCCTCGTATGTGACGCTCAGCTTCGCGGTTAGCATCGGTACCTCAGTCAACACTCCCGATGTACCTTAATCATCGGGATGGCTCCTCTCCCGGCGGAACGAGCGTCGCCCGTGTCAGGTCGCGGTTCTCTGAGGCCTCAAGTGCCGGTTCGATCTCGGCCAACGGAAACTCCGCGTCGATGAGTTGGTCGTAAGGGTAGTCGTCGACGGTCTGTTCGAGAAACTCGAGCGCGTCGGCGAGCACCCGGGGGTCGTACTCGACGGCTGTGGTGATGTCGATCGACTTCCGGGTCAGGCGACCCGGGTCGAACTCGACATCGTACCCCGGTCTGACGTTGCCCATCTCCAGATACCGCCCGCCCTTCCGCACGAGTTCGACCCCCTCGACGAACGCGGCGGGGACACCGGCCACCTCGATTCCAACGTCCGCACCGAGACCGTCGGTGAACTCCCGCACGCGGTCTGTGCGGGCGTCGACGGTATCGTACTCGTCCATGTCGATGAGATGGTCGGCACCGAACGCCGCCGCCTGCTCGAGACGACCGTCCACACTGTCGACGACAATCGTCTCCGCGCCGTACTCGTTCGCGACGATGGTGGCGTTGAGGCCAAGACCGCCGGCACCCTGTATCAGGACCGTGTCGTTGTACTCCAGCCCCACCTCGTCGATACCGAACATGACCTGTGAGAGCGCGCAGTTGGCCGCGGCGGCGACGCTGCGGTGGTTCTCAAGCGTGTCGGGCAGTTTGTAGAAGTGGTGGTTCTGGTGGATGTAGTAGTGTGTCCCCCAGGGCGCGTGGAAGTGTGGCCAGAGCTCCGGGGATTTCCCGGTGTGTTCGTAGTCGTTGGCGCAGGCGTAGAACTCGCCACGCCGGCAGAACTCACACGACTGGCAGGTCTGGAAGTACACCGGGGCGACGAGGTCACCCTCGCTGACCGGCGTCCCGGCGCTGTCGGTTTCGACGTTGTTGCCCAGGTCACTGATCCGACACAGCGCCTCGTGCCCGAGCACGCAGTCCTGTAGCGGGTGGTCACCCTTCCAGACGTGCAGTTCGGAGCCACAGACGTTCGACCGAACAACCTCAGTCACGACCGCGTTGGCCTCCGGCGTCGGGACCTCGTACTCACGGAACTCGACATCTCTGGGACCGTCGAGGTAGACGAGTCGGCCCGTCTCTGCCTCGCTGTCGAGGCCGGTGCTCATTCTGCCTCCGCCCGGACGTCTGGCACCTCCTCTGGAACCTCGTCGACGTACCCCCGGTAGTCGAGGTACGCACGGAACGCGACGATCTGGTCGTTGTTGTCGAACTCCATCACGTCACAGAGTGGCACACCGTCTGCCTCCCGACCAACGGCGGTCTCACCGTCGAGATAGCCCTCGCAGACAACGGTGTTGCCGGCCTTGTGGAACTGTGTCATATGGTGTTCGCCGCCGGTAAAAAACTCCGCGTTGTCGTTGTAGAACTGACGGATCTCCTCCAGACCGGAGACGACGCCGGCCCGCGAGGAGTGGACGACCGGGTTGTCCCCGTACAGTTCCAGCACATCGTCGGTTCCGGCATCCGCGCTGTCCATCAACTCGAAGTACCGCTTTGCAACCTCAACACTCATGTCTGTTTTTTCGTGAGCAGGTGTCATACTATTTGAGGCGGACATGGGTTCCGTTTTTATCTAACCCCTCGCGAAAACGACTGCTGAGAGGAGCGCGGACACACGCCTGTCCGGCTCAGTTCGGCGTGATGTCGGCACAGACGTTCTTTATCTGGGTGTATGAGTCGACCGCGGCCAGTCCCTTCTCGCGGCCGAAGCCGCTTTTTTTGAACCCGCCAAACGGCGTCTCCTCCCCGCCGGCGAACCACTCGTTGATGTACACCTGGCCGGCCTGCACGTCGCGGGCAAAGCGATGGGCACGACCCATGTTCTGTGTGTGGATGCCCGCGACGAGTCCGTACTCGACGTTGTTTGCGATCTCCATCGCCTCCGCCTCGGTGCTGAACTCGATGACAGAGAGCACCGGACCGAATATCTCCTCCTGTGCGATGCGCATGTCGTTGTCGACACCGTCGAACACGGTCGGTTCGACAAAGTAGCCGTCGCGGTCGAGTGTCTCACCGCCGATAACCGGTTCACCAGCCTCTGTCTGCCCGACCTCGAGGTAGTTGGTGACCTTCTCGAACTGCTCCTGGGAGACGAGCGGCCCCATGTCCGGGTCGGTCTCGCCGGAGTCGACGGTCATCTCCCTGATGCGGTCCGTGAGCACGTCCAGAAACTCCGTCTTGACCTCCTCGTGGATGATGAGACGCGAACCGGCGGAGCAGACCTGGCCGGCGTTCGCGAAGATGCCCGTCATCGTGCTGTCGACGGCGCTGTCGATATCGGCATCCGGCCACACCACGTTAGGGCTCTTGCCGCCGAGTTCGAGGTGGACGTTGGTGACGTTCTCGACGGCGGCCTCTCCAACCTCGATGCCGGTCGGCACCGAACCGGTGAAGCTCACGCCGTCGATGTCCGGGTGTTCCGAGAGCGGGGCCCCCGCCTCGCCGCCGAAACCGGGCACAACGTTGAGCACGCCGTCGGGAATCCCCACCTCCGTCGCGAGTTTGCCGATCTCGACGGCAGTCAGCGGCGTCTGTTCGGCGGGTTTGACGACGGCGGTGTTGCCCGTTGCCAGCGCCGGTGCGACCGACCGGCCGAAGATGTTCGTCGGGAGGTTCCACGGGATTATCTGTGCGGTCACGCCCAGCGGTTCCCGGACGGTGTAGTCGACGTAGTCATCGGTCAACGGAATCGAGTCACCGTGGACCTTGTCGGCGACCCCCGCGTAGTACTCGAAGTAGCGGGCACACGTCTCCACGTCGGCCCGGCCGTGTGAGAGCGGTTTGCCGTTGTCACGGGTCTCTAGCAGTGCGAGGCTCTCCTGTTGGGCGCGAATCTGCTCGGCCAGTGCGCTCAGCAGTCGACCGCGCCCCTGTGGCGGCATCGACGACCACTCGTCGAACGCGCTGTTTGCCGCCGAGACGGCGCGGTCGATATCCGGCTTCTGTGCCCGTGCCACTCTCGCGAACGCGTCCTCGGTCGCGGGGTTGACTGTCTCGAAGTACTCTCCGTTCTCGGTGGCGACGGCCTCGCCGTCGATGACGAGGTTATATGTGCTCAGGTCTGTCTGTGTTACCATCGTCTAACCTACTTTGTTCTCGCTCATTGTGGTTCTGCCGAACATATCCCCCTGTTCAAGTCCGAAGCGTACGTACATGTGTAGGTGAATTCTTAATACCGCAGGCTGTCCAGAGAGCCAGTATGGAGATAACCGCTGTCAACCAGTACCACCTGTGCTACGAGATGAGCGACAGCTTCCGGCCCGCCTGGAAACCCGGGTTCGAGCAGACCGAACACGAGGTGCTCCTGTTCGAACTGGAGACCGACGCCGGTATCTCGGGTGTGTCGACCGCGTCCGGGTTCGCCGGACGGATGGACTATCTCGAACTCGCCGAGATGTTTCTCGTCGGCGAGGACCCCCGTGAGGTGGAGTCGCTCGTCGAGCGACTGGACCCGCTCAACCTGTGGGGCCCGCGACCGTGGCATTTCGAGGTTGCCCTGTGGGATATAAAAGGAAAGAACGCGGGCAAACCGATCTACGAACTGCTGGGGGGGAGCGCCGACCCGATTCCCGCCTACGCCTCGACGGGCGAGCGCCAGGGGTCCGAGCAACGACTCAACTATGTCCACGACCGCGTGGCCGAGGGGTTCGAGGCGGTCAAACTCCGGTGTCACGGCGACGACCCCACACCCGATATCGAGGTTGCACGCGAGATCCGCGCCGAGTATCCCGACCTGACACTGATGATGGACGCGAACATGGGGTGGAGTGTGCCGATGGTCGATATCGAGCAGTGGACGTTCCAGGATGCGCTCTCGGTGGCCCGAGAGCTTGAGGAGATCGGCAACGTCGGCTGGCTGGAGGAGCCACTCGACCGACGCAACTACGACGGACTGGCCCGCCTCCGCGAGCGGACGGACGTTCCAATCGCCGGCGGGGAGTTCAACAACGGGGTCTATCAGTTCCGCGAGTTCATTACGCACGGCTCGCTGGACGTGCTCCAACCGGATGCGGTGCTCGCGACGGGTATCAGCGGCGCCACCAAGGTTGCGGCGATGGCCGACACCCACGGGCTCGCGTTTGCTCCACACACCTGGAACGACGGGCTAGGTTTCGTTGCGAACCTCCATGTGCTCGCCGCGACGAGCGCGCGCTGGTGTGAGTACCCCCTCGACCCGCCGGGTTGGGTCCCTGCGTCCCGGGACTTCCTCCTCAAGCAGCCGGTCATCGCCGAGAGCGGTGCGGTCGCACCGCCGGACGGTCCGGGTCTCGGTGTCGAGCTCGACTGGGACCTCGTCGAGGAACTCGACGAGTCGTAAGGCCCCCGCCGCCCGGACAGCAGACACCACGGCGGTCATACCTCTCTGCTCAGTTATACGAACGGCGTCGTCTATGTCGGGTGAACGTGTCCCCCCAAAGAGTTATTCACGCGCTCGCGGAACCTCTCGTATGACAGAGACACCGGTGACGAGTCACTACATCGATGGAACGTGGCAGACAGACACGCCGGCGGTAGACATCCGCAACCCGGCAACAGAGGAGACAATCGCGATGATTCCTGACGCCGACGAAGCGGTGGTGGCCGAGGCGCTCGCGGCCGCACAGTCTGCACAGGAGGAGTGGGGCGCGACACCCGGTGTCGAGCGCGGGGCGCTCATCCGCGAGATGGGGAGTGTGCTTAAGACTCACACCGGCGATATCGGTGACATCCTGATGGCCGAACAGGGCAAGCCAAAGTCCGCCGCCGACGGGGAGGTGGCCGGAACGGTCACGCTGGCGGACTACGCGGCCGGGTGGGGTCGACGCATCGAGGGGGATATTGTTCCGAGTGACAACCCCGACGAGCAGATTCAGCTCCAGCGCCACCCGATGGGCGTCATCGCCGCAATCATCCCCTGGAACTACCCCATCGCGGTGCTGATGCGGAAGATTCTCCCGGCACTCATCGCCGGCAACGCCGTCGTCGTCAAACCCAGCTCGACGACACCACTCTCGACACTCCGTGTTTTCGAACTGTTCAACCAGAAACTCGACCTCCCGGACGGCCTATTGAACCTCGTTCTGGGCGGGAGCGAGGTGGGCGACGCGCTCGTTGGCTCGCCCGACACGGACATGGTGACGATGACCGGCTCCACGCGGGTCGGAAAGGAGATAATGGCGTCTGCGGTGCCGAATCTCACACCCGTCTCGCTCGAACTCGGTGGCAAAGCCCCGGCCATCGTCGCCGCGGACGCCGACATCGACGCCGCCGTCGAGGACATCCTCACGGCCCGCATCACCAACGCCGGGCAGGTCTGTACCTGTGCCGAACGTGTGTTCGTTCATGAGGACATCGCCCGGGAGTTCACCGAAAAGTACGTTGCCGCGACGGAGCAACTCGAACTCGCCGCGCCGGCCGACGACCCCGACATGGGACCACAGGTCTCACAGGCTGAACTCGACTGGACACGAAGCTCCGTTGAGTCTGCCGTCGAGAGCGGCGCGACACTGCTTGCGGGCGGTAGCCGCCCGTCCGGGCGCGACTTCGAGACCGGCTTCTGGTACGAACCGACTGTTCTGGGCAACGTCGACCCGTCGATGGATGTTGTCGAAAAGGAGGTGTTCGGGCCGGTGACCCCCATCGTCGCCGTTGATTCCGTCGAGCAGGCCGTCACGTACGCCAACCGGTCGCGGTACGGGCTCTCCTCGTATGTGTTCACAGAGGACTACCAGACGGCGATGCGGACGGTCCAGAACCTCGACTACGGCGAGACGTACGTGAACCGAACGCTCGGCGAGGCCTGGCAGGGCCACCACATCGGCTGGAACGACTCCGGCATGGGCGGGGACGACGGCAAGTACGGCGTCCTGAAATACACACAGATAAAGAGCGTCTACTACGACTACAGCTAACCCGTCCTCGCTACGACATCGGCGGTGTGACGATGACTGTCGCCGCCAGCCAACATTGAAGTACGGCTGTGCCGACATCAGAGTTACCGGAGGACACCGAGCATGGAGATCACCGGCATCAACACCTACCAGCTCGACTACGAGATGGACGAGCCGTTCGAGCCGTCCTGGTACCCCGGGTTCGAACAGCACGTACACAGTGTCCAGCTCTACGAGGTCGAAACCGACGCGGGGCTCAGCGGTCTCACCTCTGTAACGGGCGATGCGTCCCGCGTCGACTCGCTCGATCTGGCACGGGAGCACCTGGTCGGGACCGACCCGTGCCACGTCGAGCAACGACTCGACGATCTAAGGTCGCTGAACGCCTACGGGCCGCGACCGTGGCACTTCGAGATTGCGCTCTGGGATATAAAAGGAAAGGAGGTCGGAAAACCGGTCTACGAACTGCTCGGTGGCGACAGCGAGCCGATTCCGGCCTACGCGTCGAGCGGCGAACTCCGCCCGGCCGAGGAGCGACTCGAGTGGGTCGCCGACCGCGTCGCGGAGGGGTTCGAGGCGGTGAAACTCCGATTTCACTCCGACGACATGGACGACGACCTCGCGGTCGCTCGGGCCGTCAGAGCGGAGTACCCCGACCTGACGCTGATGGTCGACCTGAATATGGGCTGGAGTGTCTCTCACCCCGGCGGCGGAACCTGGACCTTCGAGGACGCCCTCTCGGTGGCCCGCGAGCTAGAGGAACTCGGCAACGTCGGCTGGCTGGAGGAGCCACTCGGCCAACTCGACTACGATGCCCTCGCCCGTCTCCGGGCACAGACCGACATCGCCATCGCCGGCGGGGAGTTCAACAACGGGCTCCACCACTTCCGGGAGTTCATCGACCACGGGGCACTGGACGTGCTCCAGCCGGACGTGATGCTCAGCGCGGGCATCCTGAAGACGAAACTTATCGCCGGCCTCGCTGAGCTACACGGACTCCAGTTCGCGCCACACACCTGGAACGACGGCATCGGCTTTGCCGCGAACCTCCAGGTGCTCGCCTGCACAAACCCCAGCTGGTGTGAGTACCCGATCGAACCGCCGGGATGGTCAGTCGCGACGCGGGATTTCATGCTCGCGGACCCGCTCACAGCGGACAACGGAGCGGTACGGCCACCGACCGACCCCGGCCTGGGCATAGAGCTTGACTGGGACCTCGTCGATGAACTGGCCGCAACCGGCGTCTGAACCGTGTCACCTCGATAGGGCCGCGCTCACCGCTGGTCCGGCCAGCGCTCGATGTAACTCGTCTTGTCCGTGTAGAAGTTGATCATGTCCTCGCCCTGTGCGTGCAGGTCGCCGAAAAACGAGTTCTTTCGACCGCCAAAGGAAAAAAACGCCATCGGCGCGGCCGTCCCGACGTTGACCCCGAGGTTGCCGGCCTCCACCTCGTGTTTGAACCGTGTCGCCTTGTGCCCGCTGTCGGTGAACAGACTCGCGGCGTTGCCGAACTCGCTGCGGTTCACGATGTCGATTGCCTCGTCGAACCCCTCGGTCCGGACCAGCGCCATGATGGGGCCGAAGTGTTCCTCCTGTGCAATCGTCATCTCCGGGGTTGCCTCGCCAAACAACGACGGCCCGATAAAGTGGCCCGCGTCGGTTGTTTGCTCGCGGCGGCCGTCGACGAGCAGTTCTGCGCCCTCCTCGACACCCGTTTCGAGGTAACTCCGGACCGTCGCCAGGTGGTCTGCGCTGATCAGCGGACCCACGTCGACACCGTCGTTGAGTCCGTTGCCGACGGTCATCTCCCGCATCTCCCGTGCCATGTGGTCGGCGAAGGTGTCGTAGACACCCGACTCGACGACGACGACATCGTTTGAGAGACACCGCTCGCCGGCGCAGGCACACCCTGAGGCGGCCGCCTTCTCCGCGGCGTACGCGGGATCTGCGCTCTCGGTGACGATGATGTGGTTCTTTGCACCGCCCTGTGCCTGGACCCGCTTGCCGTGGGCCGTGCCGGTCTCGTAAACGTGGCGTGCGACCGGCGTGCTCCCGACAAAGGAGACACCAGCGATACCCTCGTGTGCGAGAATCCCGTTCACCGTCTCCGGCCCGCCGTGGACGAGATTGACCACTCCGTCCGGGAACCCGGCCTGGTCGACCAGTTCCACGATTCGCTCAACCACGAGCGGATCCTGTTCGCTCGGCTTCAGCACGAACGTGTTGCCCGTCGCGACGGCGTGTGGCAGAAACCAGAGCGATATCATCGCGGGAAAATTGAACGGCGTCACCCCGGCGAAGGTGCCGAGCGGTTCGCGGATTGCGCTCTCGTCGATCGACGGTGCCGCGTTCGCCAGCGCGCCACCCTGCATCATCTTCGGGATGCCACAGGCCACCTCGACGTTCTCGATGCCACGGCGCAACTCGCCGCGCGCCTCGTCACGGGTCTTGCCGTGGTCGGTTACGAGTATCTCTGTCAGTTCCTCGAGATTCTCCTCGAGACGGCTCTTCAGCGCGAACAACGGCTGTATCCGCTCCTCGACGGGCCGTGACCGCCAGTCCTCGAAGGCGTTGTTTGCCGCCGCCACCGCCCGGTCGAGGTCACTCTCGCCGCTGAACTGGACGTATGCGACCGTCTCTGTTGTCGCCGGATTGTGTATCTCCTGTTCGACAGTCCCCTTCGGTACCTGCCACGTGCCGTTGACGTAGTTCCGTACTGTGTTGTTATCTGTTGTCATTGTTCTTTTGACTCTTGATTGGCTGGTTCAGCTCTGTCGTGTCGTGGTGACAGCTGATACAGTGGCCCTCGCCGACGTTCTTGAGTAACGGGTCCGACTGCTCGCACTCCTCGCCGATCTTCTGTGGACACCGCGTGTGGAACGAACAGCCCGTCGGCGGGTCACGTGGCTCGGGAACGTCACCTTCGAGTTTGATGCGGTCGGTCTCGGTCTCGGGGTCGAGCAGCGGGATACTCGACAGGAGAGAACGGGTGTACGGGTGGTACGGCGGCTCGAAGACCTGGGCCGTCGGGGCCGCCTCGACAATCTCGCCGAGATACATCACCGCCACCCTATCACAGATCTCCTCGATCACGCTCAGGTCGTGGCTGATGAGCAGGTACGCCGTGTCGTACTCGACACAGAGGTTCTTGAGGAGGTTGAGGATACTCGCCTGGACGCTCACGTCTAGCGAAGACACCGGTTCGTCGAGCACAATCAGCGACGGGCGGGCAGCAAACGCCCGCGCGATGGCCACACGCTGTTGCTGTCCGCCCGATAGTTCGTGCGGTTTTTTACTAACGATGTTGGCCCCGAGATTCACCTGCCCCAGCAGTTCCTCGGTGCGCTCGGCGCGTTCCTCGGCCCCGAGGTCGGTGAAGAGTTTGAGCGGACGGGCCAGTATCTCCCGCACCGTCCGGCTCGGGTTGAGGCTCCCCTCCGGGTCCTGAAAGATTATCTGACACTCCGAGCGAAACTCGTTGAGCTCCGACCGCGAGAACTCGTCGATATCCCGACCGTCGTAGCTGATACTCCCGCCGGTGGCCTCGTGTAGTTTCAGCAGCGTTCGCCCGAGCGTGCTCTTTCCACACCCGCTCTCGCCGACCAGACCGACCGCCTCGGACTCATGGATGGTCAGGGAAACGTCGTTGACAGCCTTCACCGGGTCGTGGTCGGTCAGCAGGTTGGTGAGCACCGACCCCTCGTCGTAATACTTCCGGAGGCTGTCGATTGTCATGACCGCCTCGCCGTGTGTCCGCTCCGTTTTGGTCTCTGTTTCGAGCTCCGCGGTCGACCCGGCAACGTTCGACCAGTAGTGGCAGCGCGACTCGTGGCCGGTTGCCGAGTCGACAGTCTCCATCGGAACCTCCCCGGTTCGACAGTTCTCGGTCGCGTACTCACAGCGGTCGGCGAAGATACACCCCGGCGGGATGTCATCGAGCTCCGGAATCTGTCCCGGTATCGGACGGATTTTTTTGTCCGCGTCCATCTCGGGTGTCGTGGCGAGAAGCGCCTGTGTGTACGGGTTCGCGGGGTTGGTGAACACCGACTCGACCGGCCCACTCTCCAGCATCTCGCCGGCGTACAGCAGGTTCACCCGGTCCGCAATCTCCGCGATGACGCCCAGATTGTGCGTGATGAGGAGAATCCCGGCGTCGGACTCCGATTTGAGCTCCTCGAGGAGGTCGAGGAACTTCGCCTGTGTGGTGACATCAAGCCCGGTTGTCGGCTCGTCGAGAATGAGCAGGTCCGGGTTACACGAGAGGCCGACAGCGAGCATGGCCCGCTGTTGCTGTCCGCCCGAGAGTTCGTGGGGATACCGCTCCGCCATCCCCTCGGGGTCGGGGAGGTCCACCTGGTCGAGCACCTCGTAGACACGCTCGTTTGCTGCCGCCTTGCTGTCAGGGTTCTGGTGGAGTTCAACCGACTCCCGGATCTGTTTGCCGATGCGCATACTCGGGTTCAGCGAACTGCCGGGGTTCTGTGCGACGTGTGCGATCCGGTTCCCCCGAACCGACCGGAGCTCCTCTTCCGAGGCAGACAGTATATCCATCCCGTCGAACCGGATCGACCCGCTGTCGACCCAGCCGTTCGCGTCGAGATACCGGACAATGGCAAAGGCGAGTGTGCTCTTGCCGCTCCCGCTCTCACCGGCGAGCCCCACCGTCTCGCCCCGCTGGACCTCCAGCGAGACGTTCCGGAGCGCCTGAATCTGACCGTCCGAGACCTCGAAGTTGACGTCGATCGAGTCGACCTCGAGCAGTGTCTCCTGCTCGGTCCGCTCGGCCTGTCTCTGTGTCGTCATCGGCTGTCACCCGTTTCCTTCGGGTCGAGCACGTCCCGGAGCCCGTCCCCGATGAGGTTCGTCGCCATGACGGTCAAAAGCAGTGCCAGACTCGGCCAGACCAGAAACCACGGGGTCTGGAAGATATGGTCGCGCGCCTCGGCGATCATAAACCCCCAGTCCGGGGTCGGCGGGCCGGTGCCGAGCCCCAGAAACGAGAGGGCGGTTCCGATCATGATAGCGTAGCCCACGCGCACAGAGCCCTCAACGACGATCGGACTCGTCACGTTCGGCAGAATCTCGCGAAATAGGATGTGCATGTTCGACTCACCACGGGCCTGTGCCGCCATGACGTACGACTCCTCGCTAGCCGAGAGTGTCGCTGAGCGTGTCACCCTGGCGATCCGGGGGGCGTACACGATACCGATCGCGAGTGTGACGTTGATGACATTCGAGGAAAGCACCGCGAGAACCAGCAGTCCCAGCAGAAGCGTCGGAATACTGATGATGATATCCATCAGTCGCATCAGGAGTTCGTCCGTCCGACCCTTTGTGTAGCCGGCCGCAAGGCCAATCGGCACGCCGCCGGCGAGCGCGAGCGCGATGGAGCCAAAGCCGATGAGCAGGGTTGTCCGTGCGCCCACGATAATCCGCGAGAGCAGGTCCCGGCCGAGGTGGTCGGTCCCGAGCGGGAACTTCCCGCCGGGACTGTCGTACCGCATCTGGACGTTCGTGCTCGTCGGGTCGTGTGGCGCGATTGTCTCGCCGAGAACTGCCATTATGAACATCGGAACCAGAAAGACAAGCCCGATAGCCACCCGTCGATTGCTCAGAAGCCGCCACACAATCGGCGGTATCGGACTCCGGCCCGACTCTGTCTGTGATGAGGTGTCCGTAGCCATTGTTATTCACCCAGGGTTATCCGCGGATCGAGCAGTGTGTAGACGATATCGGCCACGAAGTTCGCGATGATGAACGCGATGGTCGGCACCAGAATCGCGGCCTGAAGCACGGGCAGGTCCCGGGAGTCGACCGCCTGGATGATCATCTCGCCGACACCGGGGTACGCGAATATCTCCTCGATAATGACGACAGCCCCCATCATCCAGCCGAAGTTCAGCGCGAGCACTGTCACCGTCGGCAGGAGCCCGTTCCGGAACGCGTGACCAAACAGCACCTTCGATTCGGCGACGCCCTTTAGCCGTGCCGTCCGGATGTACTCCGACTCGAGGGTCTCGACCATCGACGAGCGTGTCTGGCGCAGCACGTACGCGAGAATGACAGTGTTCATCGCGATTGCCGGTAACAGCAGGTGATGCAGCCAGGGTATTACCCCGTTTTTCAGCGCCACGTACCCACCCCGTGGGAACAGTTCGAGCGGCGGCGAGGTGAACAACAACAGGAGCAACGTTGCGCTGACGAACGAGGGGATGCTCAGACCGACATAGGAGGTGGTCGTGATGAGCTGGTCGACGATTGTGTCGCGTTTTGCGGCGGCAACTATCCCCAGCGGGATTGCCGTGACAACCGAGATGGTCATCGCGACGGTGGCGAGCTGGAGCGTCCGGATGAGGCGTGGCCGGATCATCTCGCCGACCGGCTGGCCGGAGACGAAACTCTCCCCGAAATCGAGCGTGAGGACACCGCCGACGAAATCGAGGTATTGGAGGTAGATCGGCCGGTCCAGCCCGAGGTCGGCCTCCACCTGCGCGACCCGTTCCTCGGTTGCGCCGGTGCCCAAGATGTAGTTCGCGACGTTCCCCGGCACTAAGGTCGTAATCGCGAACACGGCCGACGACACGGCGAGTACGGCGGCAAGCATGTACACCAGCCGTTTGAGCAGGTACAGGTAGTTCATGTCCGGGGTCGCTCACTGCTGGACTGCGCACTCGGAGAGGAAGTCGATTGCCGGCGTGGGGTACATATCGTAGTTCTGTACGAACTCCTTGTGCGCGCCGGGCCAGTTCGGGTACACTGTCCCGAGCCAGGCACCGCGCTCGTGGTTTATCTCCTGCATCTGGGTGAGATTCTCCGCGAGCGTGTCCGGGTCGGTGGCGCTGGTCGAGTGCATCACGAGCGACGGCACCGAGATTCCGAGCGACCGCGCCGAGTAGTTCGAGATGTACCACTCACCGCTGACGTTGAAGTAGTTCGAGAGCCAGTCCTCCTCTGTCAGCCGCTGGATGTCGAACTCGATGCCGACGTCGGACATCTGTTGCTGGAACAGCTGCGCGATTGTCTCCTTCTGTGCGAACCCGTCGTCGTAGTAGAACGTCTGCACCTCGACGCCGTTCTCGTAGCCGGCCTCGCTCAGGAGCTCCTGGGCCTGCTCTGGCTGTGCCGTGACACCGTACGTGTCACCCGGCGACATCTCCTCGTTGTAGTTCTCGTGAATCGGAGTCACCCCACTGTGGATACCGAACGAGGTTTCGAGCGCGAGCGCAGTATCGATTGCCGTGCGGTCGAGCGCGTGCTTCGCGGCCTGCCTGACCCGCACGTCGTCGAACGGGCCGACCCCCGTGTCCAGGACGATGGGGAGCTGGTCTCCCATTGTCCGCTCGACGAGGACGTCGTTGTCGGTCAGCCGGCTGGCGTTGCGCTTTGGAATCCGGTGGAGTGCGTTGAGGTCGCCGTCGGCCAGGGCGTTTGCCCGGGCGATTCCGTCCGGGATGATCTCCCATCGG
>UEZF01000055.1_pt1 | contig 14265 bp, 17 predicted proteins | sample 1903571 | NCBI WGS metagenome assembly UEZF01 (sample SAMEA4776352, study PRJEB27445) | saltern metagenome | biome: Hypersaline environment; feature: solar saltern; material: Pellet | place: Spain | collected 2014-08 | depth 0 m | reverse complement strand
CCCGGTCGAAGGCTGTTGGGATCAGCTGAACGAATGGTTCAAACACCGCTTGATTCCTGATCTTGACACGCTCAAGCAGCGGTTAACCAGGGGAATTTCTCAAATCAAAGAGCCGAACATCTGGAACTATCTCTGTCCATGATGAGCGGTAAATATTCATTTGTATCACTATGAAACCTACGAGAGATATCACAGGCAGATATCTCCCGATACGTTCGAAAGCAGTTGTCCGGTTCCGGGAGTGACGGACAGTCAGCCACCCGGAGACCGAACCCACGGCGCTAGCAATGGCCCATTGATTATCCCCCTCGCGCTGGTCTGCAAATGTACGTGAACCACCGGATGGCAGGCCAGTCAGGCAAAACCGTTCGCCCGCGGAACGAAATCAAACTCGCGCGGCGGTGCGGGTTTATAAACAACCCGTCGCCGTCCAGCAAATGTGGACCGTTCGCGTGTCGAACGGGCGTGGCGGGATTCGAACCCGCGATCGAGAGGTTAGGAACCTCTCGCCCTGTCCACTAGGCCACACGCCCTGTCTGACACTCACACAGCAACCCTGAAAAGCTATTCCAATCGTGTCCTGACCGCCGGCCCTCCGGCCGAAGAGGGACACGATAACCAGTCTTAAGCCGCCACACACACTCTGTACGGGTATGCAATCACGGGACCTGTCGGCACACACGCCGTACCGGGCAGGGGAGGGAATCGAGGAGGTGGCCCGGGAGTTGGGGGTCGACCCAGACAGTCTGGTCAAACTCTCCTCGAACGAGAACCCACTCGGTCCGAGCCCCGCCGCCGTCGAGGCAGTTCGCGAGGCGGCCGACGAGGTAGACACGTACCCGAAGTCGGTCCACACGGACCTGATGGCCGCCGTCGCGGCGGAGTGGGACCTCGAACCCCGTCAGGTGTGGCTCTCCCCCGGCGGCGACGGCTTTCTCGACTACCTCGGGCGGGCGATGCTCGACCCCGGTGACCGGGTGCTCGTTCCTGACCCGGCGTTTGCTTACTACCAGATGAGCGCCCGCTACCACGGCGGCGAGGTCGACCGGTACAGCCTCGACAGGGAGACCGATTTCGCACAGACCCCCGAGACGCTACTCTCCGAGTACGACGGCCACCGCATCGTCTACATCACCAGCCCGCACAACCCCACCGGCTCCGAGATGTCACTCGCGGATATCGAGCGGGTCGCAGCCGAAACCAACAACGAGACGGTGGTGCTGGTCGACGAGGCGTACGGTGATTTCACGACGAACCCGTCGGCGCGACAGCTGTTCGACGAGCGCGACGACGTCTGTGTATTACGGACGTTCTCGAAGAGCCACGGTCTGGCAGGGTTGCGGGTCGGCTACGGGCTGGTTCCGAACACCTGGGCCGACGCCTACGACCGTATCAACACCCCCTTTGCGGTGAACAAACTCGCCTGTCGGGCCGGGTTAGCCGCGCTGGAGGACGACGAACATCTCGACCGGACCGTCGAGACGGCCCGCTGGGCCCGCGAGTACATGCACAAACACCTCGACGCGCCGACCTGGGAGAGCGGTGGGAACTTCGTGCTCGCGGCAGTCGGCGACGGTGAGGCGGTCGCGGCGGCCACCCAGCGAAAAGGGGTCATCATCCGAGATTGTAGCAGTTTCGGACTGCCCGACTGTGTCCGGGTCACCTGTGGCACCCGCGAGACGACACCGCTGGCCGTCGAGCGAATAAACGAGGTGCTCGCGGGGTGAGCCGATGCGGGTGGCGGTGACCGGCACGCCCGGCACGGGAAAGACAACGGCGGTGACACGTGCCGAGACCCCGCTGTCGACTATCCACCTCAACGACGTTGTCCGCAAACAGGGGCTCACGACCGGGCACGACGAGCAGCGTGACTCGGCGATCGCCGATATCGAGGCCGTCGTGTCGCATCTCGACGGTCGTGACGATATCCTCGTCGAGTCACACCTCGCCCACCACGTGCCGGCAGACCGGGTCGTCGTGCTCCGGTGTCATCCGGAGACGCTGGAGCGCCGACTCGAGACACGCGGCGAGCCTGCCGCCAAAGCCGCCGAGAACGCCGAGAGCGAGGCGCTCGACCTCGTGCTCTCGGCAGCAGTCGAGCGCCACGGCGAGGAGCGTATCTACGACACTCGACGGGCTCCGGCCGCTGGCCGACAGGATGATAACCCCGGTCGTCGCGGGGTCCAAACGCGCCGGTCTCACCCCGAACGCGGTGAGTGTGCTCGCGCTGCTCGCGGCGGTCGGTGCGGCCGGGAGTTTCACCTTTGCCGGCGAGACACGGCTGGCGTACCTGCTGGGGGCTGTCCTCGTCGCCTGCAACGGGGTGCTGGACCTGCTGGACGGCGCGCTGGCGCGCGAACTCGACCGCTCCTCGGAGGCCGGTGACCTGCTCGACCACGTGCTCGACCGGTACGCCGATATCGTTGTCGTGGTGGGGCTAGCCGCGGGTGTCGACCGGTTCGCGCTCGGACTCGCGGCCGTCACCGGTGTGCTTATGACCTCCTACCTCGGGACACAGGCACAGGCAGTCGGGCTCGACCGCGTGTACGGCGGTCTGCTCGGGCGGGCCGACAGGCTCGTGCTCGTCGGCGTGGTCACGACAGTTGCCGCGTTCGTCGGCACGACACTCCAGGGGCTCACACTCGTCGGCTGGCTGCTCGTCGTCTTTGCCGTGGTCGGTCACCTGACCGCACTCCAGCGGTTCTACCACGCCCACCGTGCGCTTGGCTGAGCGGGTTCGCTCCCGAACGACGGGCGTACGATTTAACCGGTAGGCTCACGAACGTCCGGTATGGTTCAGTGTGAGATGTGCGGGACAGAAACAACGGACCCGAGCCGCATCAAGGTCGAGGGTGCGGAGCTCGATGTCTGTGACTCGTGTACCGACTTCGGGACCGAACTGCAGACCGAGGAGGAGTCGTCAACATCGACGAAGTACTCAACATCGAGCAGTTCGGGTTCGTCAGGTTCGAACGACTCGCGCTCGACCAGCACGACCACGACGACCAGCAGCGGGGGTGGCGGACGCAGCACCGACATCTACGAGGATGTCGACGAGCTCGGCCAGGACTTCGACCAGCGGATACGGAGCGCCCGCGAGCGCGCCGACCTGACACAGGACGAACTCGCTCGCACGCTCAACGAGAAGGCGAGTCTCATCCGCAAGCTCGAACGCGGCGAGACACTGCCGACCGACGACCTCCAGCGCAAGCTCGAAGCGCACTTCGATATCGATCTCTCTGCCGGCGGGGACGTCGACACCGATGGCTGGGACGGTGACAGCTCCGCCGGCGGGTACACGCTTGGCGACATGGTCGAGCGAAAGGACTGATGCTGTCGGCTGTAAACCCATAGCATATTTTGCCATTCCGGGGTGCCGAATCGTTCCATGAACTAACAGCCGACAGTATGAGCCCGCAGCCCGGTGGGACCCGACACCGCCCGAGAGGGGTTGACACCGGCGGTGTCACGACGGCACGCACCGTGAGCGGCCATTACATCGAAAGAGAATTACTCTTTGCAGTCCCAGCCCAGAGCATGGTCGAGAATGTCATCTGGCCGGCGTATCTCGATGTGAATCTGACACGCTCGGAGGGGCGACGGGTGCCGGCGGAGCTCGCCGTCGACGAGCCGACTGTCGAGGAGATCGCCAGAGCGGTCAAGCAGGTGGGCTACGACGTCGCCGTCGAGCGTGAGAAGACGTACCCGCGCGAACACGAGCCCCGCGGCCGGGTGCTGGTGGGCGACGCCGGTGACGCCAGCAAGAGCGACCTCCTGCAGGCAACGGCCGCGTATCTCGGCGCGATCCGGACGTGAGACGAGCTGGGACCGTCGTCGGCGTCACGCAGGGGGTCGCGGTCGTCCGGAGCACCGACGAGACGTTCCCCGACGTTGGAGCCGAACTTGTCGACGAGCGACTTGACGCTGTCGGCGCGGTTGTGGACGTGTTCGGCCCCGTGACACGGCCGTACCTCGCCGTGTCTCCGTCGTCCGACCGGGCGGTCACCAGGCTCGTGGGTGATGTCGTGTACGCCCGATGACCGCGTGGGCGCACCCGGGGTGAGTGACCCCCGACGTCACGAATCAGACTGATTCTGTCATGCGCACAACTGACCGATTGACCGGACGCTCACAGAACCCTCCGCTGTGCTCAGCCCTCCCGGTCGGTTACGAGACAGGGAGGTTCCGCGTTCGTGTCGGTTCCGCCGACCTGTTCGAACGCGGCAGACAGCGCGAGGAGCTGTTCTTTGCGGGTGTCGAACGGTTCGAGGAGCATCTCCCCGGTGGTGTCGCCGGCCACCTCGAGCGCGGTCACGAGTGAGTTGACAGTCTCCTCGCCGTCGGTCTGGAGCGCCGTGACCCGGCAGTCGAGCTTCCTCAGCGCGTCCTCCGAGGCCGTCGGGCCGGGGGTTCGCTCGTCGGCCCGGCGGACAGTCCGCCGGAGGAGGCTGTACTGGCGGGCGAGGCTCCGCAGATTCAGTTCACGCTAGCTCTCGACACCGTCGACGAACCTCGTGTTCAGCTGTTGCTGGAGTGATACATCGGTTTCGACTGTCTGACAGCCGGTGTCGAGCAGTCCACACTACAGGTCAAGCGCTATCATCCCGCTATTCGTCGTCGCGTTTTCGCTTGACCGGGAACACCACCGCCTGCACGATATCACCTTCCTCAATATCGAGGGTCTCCCGCTCTGCGTCGGGAATGCTGATGCGACCGCCACTCTGGACGCGGGTCTTGAACGTTGCCGTCTGGCTCATCGCCCCGAGTTGGTTCATATCCATCCCCGCACCGGAGCCGCTCCCGGCCCCGAGTATCCGTCTGAACAGGTCCTGTTGGGTCTCGACTGCCTGCTCGCTCGTCTCGGCAAACAGCTTGAACACGTCCGGCGGCCCTGTCGGCCGGTCGTCGTCGTCTGACATCTGTCGATTCTGAGTACTCTCCACCCGGGGATAAAAGTTGTGAGAACCTGCCATCCGGGGCCGAACCTGTCCCGGGACCGGAACCGTTAATCTGCTCGCTCCCGGAGAAAGGTGAACTCGGATGAGTACCGACGAGCAACTCGATGTGGAGTACATACGGGAGTACCGTGAGGAGGTCAGACGGCCGTTGTGGCAGCTGTTCCAGCGGTACGGCCACGGGAGTCGGCGGTGGTTCGTGCTCGGGATTCTTGCCTCCATCGGCACCCGGTTCGCGTCGCTCGTGCCACCGGTGTTGCTCGGTGTGGCCATCGACGGCATCTTTGGCGAGGAGCCGTTCACACTGCCGCTAGTGCCGGAGTCGGTACTGCCCGGCCCGGAGGCCGAGATGGCGCAGTTTTGGCTCGTCATCGGGCTGATGGCTGTCGCGATGATCGGTCAGGCGCTGCTTAACTTCGTGCGGATGTCCTCGCTGAACCTGTTCTCACACCGCGTGAAACACGAGGTCCGGACGGCAACCTACCAGCGGATGCAGCGCCTCGATATGGAGTTTTTCAACGAGGTCCAGACAGGCGAGCTGATGTCTATCCTCTCGAACGATACGAACCGGCTCGAGCTGTTCCTCGACAACATGTTCGGCGAGTCCATCCAGCTGGGTGTGCTAATCGCTGGTATCTCGCTCGTGCTGTTCTGGTTCAACCCACAGCTCGCCCTCGTGACACTCGTGGTCGTCCCGGTGGCGGCGGTGTTCACCTACTGGTTCATGCGACTGGCAGAGGAACGGTACGCAGATATCCGCCAGTCGGTTGGTGACCTCAACAGTCGCCTCGAGAACAACCTCAACGGTATCCAGGTCATAAAGGCCTCCAACACCGAGGATTACGAGGACGAGCGTGTCCGGGACCACTCATACAGATACTTCCGGTTGGACTGGCTCGCACTCCGCCTGAACTTCATCTACCGGCCAGGGCTGCAGGCGCTCACGTCGCTCTCGTTCATCGCGACGTTCATCGTAGGTGGTGTCTGGCTCCTGGACGGTCCACCGGGTCCGCTGACGGGTGACCTGACAGTCGGGACACTGGTCATCTTCCTGCTTCTGACCCAGCGGCTGGTCGACCCGCTCGCACAGATGAGCAACATAATCGACCGCTACGAGGACGCCCGCGCCTCGACGAAGCGTATCCTCGGCATCATGAACCTCCCGGTCGATATACAGAACAGCGAGGACGCGACCGACCTGGCCGGTGCCGAGGGGGCAGTGTCGTTCGACGGGGTGACCTTCGCCTACGACGAGCAGGACGTACTCGAGGAGATCGACTTCGAGGTCGAACCCGGCCAGACTGTCGGACTGGTCGGACCGACCGGGGCCGGAAAAACGACGGTCATCAAACTGCTCCTGCGGCTCTACGATGTCGACCGTGGGGCTGTCCGCGTCGACGGCGAGGATGTCCGGGATATCACGCTGTCGAGTCTCCGGGACTCGATGGGCTACGTCGGTCAGGAGAACTTCCTGTTCGACGGAAGCGTCGAGGAGAACGTTAGATACGGCTCGTTCGACGCCGGTCACGAGGAGGTACTCGAGGCCGCACGGCGCGCACAGGCCCACGAGTTCATCACCAACCTGCCGGAGGGGTACGACACCGAGGTCGGTGAGCGCGGCGTGAAACTCTCCGGCGGCCAGCGCCAGCGGGTCGCCATTGCACGGACCCTGCTCCAGCACCCCGCCATCATGATATTCGACGAGGCCACATCCGCGGTGGACACGGAGACAGAGATGCTCATCCAGCGCTCTATCGACGACATCGCCGCCAACAGGACCACGTTCGTTATCGCCCATCGACTGTCGACGGTCCGGGACGCGGACGCCATACTCGTGCTGGAGGACGGCCAGATTGTCGAGCGCGGCACCCACGACGAACTGCTCGCGATCGATGGGTTGTACGCGAATCTCTGGCGGGTCCAGGCCGGCGAGATCGGCAAACTGCCCGACGATTTTGTTGAGCAGGCCAGCAGACGCGTCGCACAGCAGAACGTCGAGACGGACTGACTCAGCCCCGCGGGTCGGCCACGAACAATGTCTCCGCGGGCACCCGCTCGCGGCTAACCGGTACGGTCGGCGGATCACCACCGAGGGTGGTGAACAGCAGGTCCGCATCCACTGACCCCGCCAGTTCGAGCGCCGGCCGGTGCAGTTCCGGTGGGAGATTCAAGCCGTAGATGGCGCCGGCGTCGACGTACACCGGGCGCTCGGGCGCCGTGATGTCGTCGACGACGAACGCCACATCCGGCGGCATCGCCCGTGGATGGATGTCTGTCGCGGTGACCGTGACACCGGCGCGCGCGAGTCCCGCCGCGACCGACGGCTCCCGGCCGACGCCGACCTCGACGACCCGGTTGTAGTCGGACAAACGACCAACGAGCGTGTTCTGTGTCGATTCGAGCACGGAGGTTTTTAGTTGGCCGCGCCGCAAAAATACTAGTATGCACGTCGATATTGTGCCTGTGGGTGACCTCGCGAAAGGCGTGAAGCGGGAGGCATCCACGGCACTCCGGTCCATCTACGACTGCGAGGTCAGCGTCCACGACCAGCAACCCGTTCCAGACGGCTCCTACGACGACTCCCGCGAGCAGTACCGCGCCGAGGAGTTCATTGACCTCGCAAAACGGGTGGGCTCCGGGGGAAAAAACATCGCTATCACCCCGGAGGACCTGTTCTACCACCGCCGGAACTACGTCTTCGGACTCGCGTATCTCGGTGGCTCCGGGAGTGTCATCTCCACGTACCGGCTGCACACCTCCTCTGACGGCGGGTTCTCACAGCGCTCGGCCGAGGACATCTTTTCCGACCGCGTCCGAAAGGAGGTCGTTCACGAGGTGGGCCACACTGTTGGACTCGAACACTGCGACAACAAGTTCTGCGTAATGAACTTCTCCCCCACCGTCCGCGAGGTCGACCAAAAAAACGAGAGTCTCTGTGGCTCCTGCCAGCGCGACGCACTCTGACTGTCCTCACTCTGCGCCTCTGTGCCCAAACGTGTTAGGCACAGATTCTATGATGATAGCACACAGAGTAATAGATGGTTATGAGCCAGAGCCAATCCACATCGCGTACTGAGGAACTGAGTGATATCTTCGTCTCCGTCACCGGGGACGAGACCGTGACCGAGGAGCAGGACGACGAGGGCAACAACCGCGAACTGCGAGACGAGAACCACATCGACGAGGCCGTCGCCGACGGGTTAGAGGGGGCAATCGAGGGCGCCGAGGCCGACCCCGGTGACCCCGGCAGTTCCGGTGGCTAACTAACCCACATCTGACCGGTGGTACCGTTCCCGCTCTCGACACACATTCCGATTCTGGCGCTCCCCACACTGTCCCCATCAGTTACTACACCAACCCCCGGGTTCGATGCAGCTCGTCGGCGTAGTGGTGTCACACCACACCGTCGACCGAGTCGTCGATTCGGTGATCTCGCAGAACCGTGTCGAGGCGCCAGAACTGGGATTTGAACCCAGAATCCCGTGAGGGAACACGCTCTCCAAGCGTGCGCCTTACCGTTCGGCCATTCTGGCCTGTACGGATATAGCAGGAGACCCGGATTAAGTCCTTTCGTTCCACCACAGAGAGCTGGGTCCAAAACAATCAGGGCCACGACACCGGACATCGGACTGTATCGCACCGGGTGCCGTCGACGGACACCGTGCGCCGACCAGCCCCGTCAGGTTGTGCTCGCGACTGCCTCCACCTCGATGTCGACGCCCTTTGGCAGTTCGGCCACACCGACCGCACTCCTGGCCGGCGGATCACCCTCGAAGACCGTCTGGTAGACCGTGTTCATCGTCTCGAACTCCCCGATGTCGGTCATGTAGACGGTCACCGTGAGCACGTCGTCGGTGCTCGCACCGCCGGCCTCAAGCACCGCCACCAGATTCTCCAGCGCCTGCTCGGTCTGGACATCTATCCCCGAACCGTCCAGCAGGTCACCCTCGGGCGTGAGCGGGATCTGTCCCGCGGTGAACAGGAGGTCGTCCGTCGCGGTCGCCTGACTGTATGCCCCGACTGCCGCGGGCGCGTCTTCGGTGCTGACCGTGCGTCTCATGCCCATACACGGGTGGCGCTTCGATATAAATCCGGGGGTGGGTCCGGCGACACGGGTGAGACAGCCGTGCCACCTGCTCGGGGTCGGTCCCGGAAGGGTCAGAAGCCGTGTCCCACACCGCCCCTGACGAGCAGTTTCTCACCCCGGTTGCGCACCACTGGTCGCACCGTCCGGCTCATCTCAGCGCTCCCGCTCGGTGACGAAGGTTGCGAGCTCGGACAGGTAGGCGCTGAACTGGCTGTCGGCGACACCGGCCTCGGCGAGCGCCGACAGCGCGGCCTCGGACTCGGCGCGGGCGCGCTCGTTTGCCTCCGCCGGGGAGAGGCCTGTCACCTCGACGATTGAGGGGCGATCGGTGTCGGCGTCGTGCCCGGTCGGCTTTCCCAGTTGCTCGGTGTCGCCGGTCGCGTCGAGCACGTCGTCGCGGATCTGGAACGCCACCCCGACCCGCTCGGCGTACTGTCCGACCGCGTCGACAACCTCGCCGTCTGCCGCCGCCGCGACCGCGCCGAGCTCCGCGGCCGCCCGGAACAGCGCACCCGTCTTGCGCTGTGCGAGGCTTATATACTCCTCCTCGGAGACCGGTCGGGCCATCAGCTCCGTCGCCTCACCCTCACCCAGGTGGACCAACGCCCCGGAGACAGTCTCTATCGCCCGGTTGCTGTCCCCGAACGCCGCGAACGCCTCACCGAGCAGGCCGTCGGAGGTGACGATCGCCGGACCGTGCCCGAGCGCTGCCCACGCAGAGGGACCACCCCGGCGCAGCTTCGACTCGTCGATTATGTCGTCGATGACCAGCGAGGCGTTGTGGACCAGCTCGATACCGACCGCAAACTCCATTGCCGTCTCGATATCCCCGTCCAGTGCGTCACAGACGAGCACAGTCAGTGTTGGTCGAACCCGTTTCCCACCCGAGAGGGTTGCCTCGCGCATCTGCTCGCGCAACTGCGCCGGCTCTGTCTCGTCCAGCACCGTCTCGAGATGCTCCTCGATCCGGTCCCGGTGGTGGTCCAGTCTCTCCATTGAAAGCTTGTTCGGGTTTCCGGCTAAAGTAGATAACGGAGCTGTCGACTCGACCCGTGGACGAGTGACGCTCCCGGTCTGGCAAGAGGCGAGATGCCCTGACGTGGTGACGGCGGTCTCGCGGTCGAGAGAGTCCCGAAACAGCGTCTGCACGTCGAAGATGGTGGGTCTGCCGTCACCGTCTAGACCTCCGCGGCCGTTCCGGTGTCCCCGACGACAACACCGGATCGGACCCTCTGGTCGGTGACTGCTGTTATTCGCCGGCCGACCGTTCTGGGTTCACTGCTCGACACCGTCCGCGAGCGCCGGGAGTTGGCACAGCTCCCCGACCGATTGGCGACAGACGGGCGCGCGCACGGTAGGACTGGAGACCACATGAAACTTAACCACAGCAGATGAGGTAGAAATCAGAGGCGTGACCGTACCGCAACAGACAGGTGACCGGTCAGACCGTCGGGTGAGCACGGGCGGTGCCAGAGTCGGTCGTCCTGACAGCGTCACTCGAGGGGTGAGAGCCCGGTGACCGGGCTGGGCCTGCTGCCGTTCGCGCCGCGACTGCTGTTGATACCGTTTATCACCGGGCTCATCGGCTACGCGACAAACTGGATGGCGATCCGGTTCCTGTTCTACCCCGTCGAGTTCGTCGGTCTCCGGATACCGGGGCTGAAGACACTCGCCCCGGGACTCCCGAGAAAGCTGCGACAGATACCCGGTATCATGCGCGGAAAGGTCGGCTGGCAGGGTATCATCCCCTCGCGTTCGGAGAAGATGGGCAACATCGCAGCCGAAAAGGGGGTCGCCAAACTCGCAACCGAGCGGGAGTTCTACGAGGCGTTCGACCCAGAGCGCATCGCCGCACAGATCGCCACGAACTCCGAGGGGGAGATGCGTGAACTCACCGAGGAGATACTCCGTGAGGAGTACCCGGAGCTCTGGCAGAACGTGCCCGAGCGCGTGCGAGAGCTCGTGCACGCACGCGTTCAGCAGCGGCTCCCACACATCGCCGAGGACATAACAGACCAGATTGCAGAGAACATAGACGAGGTGCTCGACGCAAAGGAGATGATCACAGACTACATCGACCGGAACCCGGATATCGGCAACCGGATGTTTCTGGAGGTCGGTGACCGGGAGCTCAACTTCGTTATCAACTCCGGGTTCTACATCGGAACCTTCCTCGGGAGTTTCAGTATTCCGCTGTTCCTGTATATCAACCAGTGGTGGGTGCTCCCCGTCGCGGGTGTGGCCGTCGGGTATATGACAAACTGGATCGCGCTGCATCTCATCTTCTACCCGGTCGAGGAGCACAGGGTCGGACCGTTCAGACTCCAGGGTGTGTTCACCAGACGACAGCAGTCGGCCGGCAGGACGTACGCGGCGCTCGTCGCCGATGAGGTGGTGACGGTGTCGAACCTCGCGTACAACCTGCTGAACGGCAACCAGTCCGACCGCACGCGACGGATGATACGCGACGCGATCCGCCCCGAGGTCGACCGTGCGGTTGGGGTTGCGGCTCCGGTCGTGCGCATCGCCGGCGGCACGGACCAGTACGAGCGGGTCCAGGAGGCGTTTGCCGAGGAAGGGATAGAGAAAACAATCGACCCGCTGCACGACCCCGAGTTCAACGAGGACCGCAGCGAGGCGATCGAGACGCTCATATACGAGCGACTGTGTGCCCTGCCACCACAGGAGTTCATCGGTCTGCTGCGGCCCGCCTTCCAGGAGGACGAGTGGATGCTCGTGATGCTGGGGGCGATGCTCGGGTTCGTCGCCGGCTGTCTCCAGCTGCTGGTGGTGACCGGGCTATGAGCGGTGGTGGGAACGAGAACGGCCGGGACCGTGTCAGAGGTGGTGATCTGCCGCCGAGCGAGATCGACCGGATGTTCGACCTGCTGGAGGAAGCCATCGAGGCAGAGACACTAACCGACGACCAGGTCGACCGGCTGCTGGCTATCCTCCGGGCGGCAACCGACGGTGCGACCGGGTCGGACCCGGAGACGCTCGCGGAGTTGCTCTCCGTGCTCGAACGGTTCCTGCTCGACCCGGAGAGCCGGGACGACGTGGATATCGACAGTTTCCTCGGGCTGTTCGAGGATGCGGTGGTCTCTCCAACGGACCAGGGGGCACTCACCGAGCTACTCGAGGTCGTAGACCAGGGGCTGCAGGACCCGACCGGGGTCGAACCGGAGGACGTCGACCGGTTCCAGTCGGGCGTTCAACGGCTCCTCTCCGAGATAGCAGACCCCGCCGGGGGGCTCGGTGCGCTGCTAAACGCCGAGTCACCCGCCGAACTGCTCACGACGACACGGGCGATCACGCTGGACGAACTCCGGCGTGCCGGCATCGACATCGGTGAGAGCCAGTCCCGGTGGCTCGACACACACCGGGAGAAGGCTGTCGAAGACCGCCCACTGACGCGGGATGCGCTCGCCGAACGGGGTGCACGGCTCATCTCGCAGTCGGCCGAGGTCGGGCGCGACGAGTCTGTTCACCCGGCGTTCGGCTCCATCATCCGGCAGCTTTCTACCGATGAGGTCCGTATCCTGCGTGTGCTCGCAGTCGATGGACCCCAGGGCGTGGTCGACATCTACGACAGACAGTATCTCCCGCCGAAAAAGTGGCGTGTCGCGCGGAATCTGACGATGCTCGGCCGCGATGCGGGCTGTCGGACACAGCGCCGAACCCCCGTCTACGTCCGGAACCTCCGGCGGCTCGGTGTCGTCGAGATCTCCGAGGACCCGATAGACGAGCTCAAGCGATACGAGGTCATCGAGGCACAGTCACACGTCGAGCAGGCACGCACACGGGCAAAGCGGCCCCGGACCGAGTACAAACGGCTCCAGCTGACAGATCTGGGTGTGGAGTTCTGCGAGCTGTGTTTCCCGTTCGAGGTCACAGTAACGGGTGAGGGGCTCCAGGTGCGGGAGAACGCGGGGGTCGAGCCGTGACCGACACGGGGTTCGCACGGAGTCTCGCGCTGGCAGACCGGCTGCCCGACACGCTCCCGCCGCTCTCGGTCGACGTCGACGGCACGCTCACCGGTCCTGACCGGGCACTCGACCCGCGTGTGTTACCGGTGTGTGCATCCTGGCCGGCGCCGCTCGTTGTCGCCACCGGCAAGTCGATGCCGTACCCGGTCGGTCTGTGCGAGTTCTTCGGCCGCGAGCCGCTCGTCATCGCGGAGAACGGTGGGGTCGTGATTGTCGGCCCCACCGAGACAGTCCGGTACGAGGGTGACCGCGAGGCGGCACAGGCGGTTATCGACAGCTACGAGCGGCAGGGCCACAACACCGGCTGGTCGGGGATCGACCTGGTCAACCGCTGGCGCGAGACGGAGTTCGCCGTGAGTCTCGACTCGCCGCTCGACCCGCTGGAGAGGCTCGCCAACGAACACGGGCTCACGGTCGTCGACACCGGCTACGCGTACCACGTGAAATCACCAACCGTGAGCAAAGCGACCGGTCTCCGGACGCTCGGGGCGGAGCTCGGACTCGACCCCGCGGCGTTCGCCGCAATCGGCGACTCCGAGAACGACGCCCCCGCGTTCGAGGTCGTCGACAGTGCCGTCGCCGTCGGGAACGCCGACGACACCGCGAGAGCTGCCGCCGACCACGTGACCGAGCAGTCCTACGGCGCCGGGTTCCTCGATGCCGTCGAGTGGCTCTGCGAGCGAACAGACTGACTCCCCGGCACGTACAGACGCGAGACCAGCCACACGTGACCTGAGTGTCTGCCGCGGTCGTGCCGCCCGTTCGCGGTACCAAACTGTCCGGGATACCCCGACGAACACGGCTGTACAGTTCTCGTGAGTCGAACGGAGTAGTCCGGAGCGGTACCCGGGGAAGGCTTTTTATCGACGACCCGCAATCTGAGTGTATGAGTTCCGACCGGGCCGCCCTCGAACGCGCAATCGAGCGGGGCGAACACGAGGGTGGCAGTGTCGAGTTCAAAGAGCGTCTCACGAAGAATCTGCACCTCGCCGACGGTCGGTTCGAGAGCCTGGCCGCACAGCTCCGCCACCGGGTACTCTCCGGTGACGGTGAGGCGACCTACGTCGTCGGTGTCACAGACGATGGCGGCGTGGCGGGCATCCCGCCGGAGACGTTCTCCGAGTCGATGGATGTGCTCTCCTTGCTCGCCGAGGAAGCGGAGGTACATATCGCCGATGTCCAGACCTGGAGCGCCGACGGTGACGCCGGCGGGGAGGACAGGCTCGTGGGGGTCGCC
>UEZF01000108.1_pt1 | contig 14889 bp, 12 predicted proteins | sample 1903571 | NCBI WGS metagenome assembly UEZF01 (sample SAMEA4776352, study PRJEB27445) | saltern metagenome | biome: Hypersaline environment; feature: solar saltern; material: Pellet | place: Spain | collected 2014-08 | depth 0 m | reverse complement strand
ACCTGGCGGCGGCCGTCTCGATGCCCAGTTCCCGCAGCGCCCGCGCGGTGACGGGCCCGACACCGTGGACCGCCTCGACATCGAGCGGTGCCAGAAACCCCGCCACCTCGCCCGGTTCGACCACCACCAGCCCGTCGGGCTTGTCGTGGTCGCTCGCCACCTTCGCCGCACTCATCGTCGGTGCGACACCGACACTCGCGGTCACACCCACCTCCCGCTCGACTGTGGCTCGCAGCTCCTGTCCGAACGCCTCGACGCTCTCCCAGTCTGTTCGGCCGGTCACGTCGAGGTACGCCTCGTCGATACTCACCTCGCGGACTGTCTCCGCCCGCTCGTGGAGCAGTTCCTGCACCTCGCCCGCGACAGACTCGTAGAACGACATGTCGACCGGTCGGTAGAACCCCGCCTCAGAGACAGGATGGCCCGTGCCCGCGACGTCGACCTTCCGGGGGAGGCGTTCGAGCGCCTGCGTAATCGCCATCGCGCTCTCGACGCCGAGCGCGCGGGCCTCGTAGCTCGCGGTCGCGACGGCACCGTGGTCCGTGCCCGGCTCGTAGCCCATCCCGACCACCACCGGCTCACCCCGCAGGGCGGGCTCGCGCAACCGCTCACAGGCCGCGTAGAAACAGTCCACGTCGACGTGTGCGACGATGCGGTCCCGGCTCTCTGTCCCCGGCAACCGGGCGGTTCGTCCCATACACTCTATTTGGGCGGTTCGAGTTTAGTCTCACCGGACGAGTGTGACTCGGCTCGAACCGAATCGACTCGGCTCCAGGTAGGTCGAATCGGGTCCGGTCAAGCCCCGTCTGCTCACGCCGGGACAGGACTACACGAGACCGGTCGGTTACACAGAGGCCGGTCGAATCACATATAATCCCCGAGTGTGCTCGCCTTGTTGGTGTCGTCCTCGAAGATGCGGTCGATGCGGGTCTCGAGTATCTCCAGGCGCTGTTTCGTGTAGTCTCGTGCGTCGAACTGCTCGGCGACCTCCACGGCGGTGTCGATGTACTTCGTGACCGACCCCTCGTGGACGGTCAGGTTCACGTCACCGCCACAGCCGCGACACTCACCCGACAGCGGCGCACGCCGGTAGCTCCGGCCACAGCCCAGACACCTGAACTCCTGGCTGGAAAACGCCTTCAGATTTCCCAGCAGGTCCGGCAGGAAGTGGTGCTCGATGATGCGCTCCGCGACGTCGGACTCGTCGACGGCCCGCAGTTTGCGCGCGAGCGCTAACTGGGCGTCCATCTTGTCGCTCATCTCCCCGAGTGTTTTGTACGCCGACAGCTCCGGTCCAGCCGCGATGTCCGTCGTGTCGTGGGTGTGGTCGAACCCGGCGTACTGCCGGTCGGTCCCGAGTGTCTCCTCGGCGATTGTCATGATCTCCTCGATCTCCGCCGGGTCCGCGAGCTCGCGCGTGGCCTCGTAGAACTCCCGTGGGTACGAGCCCATCGTGTCGACGTTGTGTGCCTCGTCGTCTATCTCGGTCGGGTCGATCCGCGAGGACATCACCAGGGGTGCGTCCATCGACCCGCCGCGCTGGTCGGGGAGGAACGTCTCACTGAAGTTCAACAACCCGTCCAGTAGCAACATCACACAGTCCTCGTCGCCGTCACACTGCCCGACGAACAGGCCATCCGAGACGAGTGTGTGTGTCTCCTCGACGGTGAGACAGTAGGTGTACTCGATGTCGGACTGCACATACTCCACCTGTTCGACTGTATCGGTTCCCGGGTGACTACCGTCGGCGACTGCCCCGACAGTCACGTCCTGACCTGTCCGGCCCGCGACGGGGATACTGTCACCGGCCGCGAGTCGGTGGGCCGGAACCGACTCGACCGGGTCGTCCCATCGGAGCATCGAGTGGTCCGGTGTCACCGTAATCGAGCGGCCCGCGCTCGTTTCGATGCGCACGAGGTGGTCGGGTGCCGGGTGTTTGGACACGGCCTCGACCTGCCGGAGGGTTTGGGTGCCCTCGTCTGTGAGTGACGGAACCCGGAGCTCCTCGTCCAGTTCCTGTACCTGTACGCCAAAGTCGTCGACCGTCGGGTCGTCCAGTCGCTCCTCGACGAACAGCCCCATCGATTCCTCGCGCATCGCTCCCCCGTCCCGGTATCGTACCGTCGTCTCCGGGTGGAAGCAGTTGCGGCGCTTCGCCGCGTGAAAGTACGGGTGCGCGTAGCCGACCGCGGCGCTCGTGAACCCGACCACCCGGCCAACGACGGCGGCGCTGGTGTGGGGGGCCATCCCGAAGACGAGCTCACCAACGAGCTCCTGTCGGTCCTCGAACTCGTAGTACGGGTCGAGCCCGTAGTAGCCGGTGAGCAGGTCGTCGACGAAGTCGGCGGTCCGGAGCATATGCTCGGCGGCCCCGTCCGAGAGCACGATGTCCTGCAGCTTCAGCGAGACGAGCTGGTCGTCGTGGCGCAGCGAGTCGCCGTTCACGTCCTCCCGGTAGCCCAGCGCCTGTAGGTCGTCGGCTGTCACATCGAGTTCGCGTGGCCGGATGGCTGTCACCGGCAGGTCTGTCATGTCGTACCGGACGGTGCCGTCCTTGAACGCCGAGACATCGTGTTTTGCCCGGAGGATACCCTTTTCCATCGGCTCGGGCACCTTCTCCTCGGACATCAGCCCCTTCACACCCTTCAGGACATCGTAGGCGGTGGCGCGCTCGCCGACACTCGCCTTTGCGTCGGCGAGTTCAGCCCCGATATCGACCGTGGTGTACTGTGTCGGGCGCGCGAGCACCCCACAGGAGGGACACTCGGCACGGCCCGACTCGTCAGGTTCGACCTCGCGGTCGCAGTCGGGACAGCGGTACACCGCACGAGCCACCCCGCCGCAGTCGGGACACCGCGGGCGATACCCCTCGTGCCCGCAGTCGACACACTCGCGTCTGCCGACCTGCACGTCGACCTCACCCTGTGTTCCCTCGACGGCGTCGCCGTGACTGGCGGCGTCCTCGACCGAGCGCTGGTTGCCGCCGGCCTCACCGATCGGGAACAGTGTGTGCACGGCCGGTGAGAGCTCCCGCTCCTCGGATTTCTCCGGCCGACCCATCCGCGCACCGATCCGTGTCGGTGCCCGCTCTCTGACGGTGAACGGTGCGAGCTCGTTCACCACACGAATCGCGTTCTCGCCGTCGTCGTATCCGAGTGCTGTCTCGCCGACGCGCTCGAACGGTGTCACGGGCTCCAGCCGGTCGTCGAACCCGAGTGTGTGGGCCAGCGGTCGCCAGTCGGGCACGACCAGACGCTCGGCCTCCTGGTGGTGCTCGACGAGCAGCGTCTCGAGGGTCTCCCGGAGGCTCCCAGTCCGCGGTATGGCAAGATCACGGGAGCCGTCAGCCGACCGGTGTTTGCTCGCGCCGTCGGCGGCGACGAGGCTGGCGGCCCCGAGCGCCTCGACGAGTTCACGGACGGCCTCGACACGCAGGTCGTGCCAGAGATACGTCCACGCGGGGTGCAGCGGGGCGTCGTACTCGATGGCCCAGTCGAGTGCCCGCGCCGGTTCGGGTGCCGCGAGGTCGACACCGGGGCTGTCACGAAACGCCTGCACCGGTCCCCCGGCCGCCTCGAACTCGGTCTGCCACCACTCAACAGTGTAGGAGGCGGGCGCGAGCGGGTGGTTGTTCTCGACGAACTCGCCGTAGTTGACGAGGTACTCCCCCAGGTCGAGGATGCGCTCGACACCGTTTCGCAGGTCCAACGCCTCGCTGGCGTCGTCGATGCGCCGGACCTCGCCGCTGGCGAGACGCACCGTCGGCCCCTCGACCGTGTCGACGGGAACGATACCGGCGGCCTTTCCCGGGTGTTCGGTCTTTACCTGTGTCCCCGCCGCGAGGAAGTCATCAACAAGATGCATCGTCGCCGGGTGGATGCCCGCCGTCGCGTGGCCGTGATTGCGTGCCCGACCGTAGCGCAACCGGAACCCACCAGGTTCGCTCGGGTGACCGAACACCGGCCGACCCGCGATGAGGTCCGCCAGGAACTTCTTCGAGTGGTCTGCCCGCGGCGGTCCACCGTCCTCGGACACGGCTTCCGGGTCCGTCTCATCCCGGTCGGCCCCCCCTGCCGGGTCGTCGGTGTCGGCCTCGTGTCCGGTCTCGTCGGTGCCGTCATCGGACCCATCGTCGTGGTAGCTACCGTCGATGAGGTCCTGGAGCCACGGCCAGGCCACCGCCTCGAGGTCGCGGGTGTACCGCTGTATCTTCGGTGCCTTCAACGCCAGCCCCTCGCCGAAAACGAGACACATCCCGCCGCGGGTGTCGTCGGTGCCGACCCGGTCGAGTCCGCGGAACCCAGACACCTCGCCGTCACCTGTCGACTCGCCGTCGAGCATTATTGGGACGTGCTCGGCGATGAACCGCGCCTCAGTCTCCCCGGGGGCGTACTGCATTCCGACCGCCTCGTCGTAAAGTGTGACCTCCTGTGCGTAGCGACCGACCTCCGCCTCGCGGGGCTGGTACCGTTCGATGTCGAGCAGTGCCCGCGCGTAGTCGGCGACCAGCACCGACAGCGCCTGCGCGGTGCCGCCCGCCGAGCGGATCGGGCCGGCGTAGTAGACGTTGACGAACTCGGTGCCGTCGTCGTTCTCCAGGAGCTCGACGCGGTCGATCCCCTCGATCGGGGCGGCGACGACCCCCTCGGTCAGCAGGGCGACAGCCGTCCGGACGGCCCCCTCTATCTTGCCGGCGCGTGTCTCGTAGCTCCCGACCGTTCCCTCGACGAAATCCTCGACGAGCGCGAGCGCGGCCTCCTCGCGGGACCGCTCACCCTCGAGTTCACGCACCCGCTCCGCGACACCGTCGATACCGAGGATGTTCTCGACCCGGTCTGCCATGTCCTGTGCAACCGGGATCTCGACCTCGGGAACCGGGTCACCACCGCGCTTGCGGGCGGTGTTCGCCACCTCGAACGCCTCTGATAGCTCTGTTTCGATGCGCTCGAAGTACCGCCCGTCGGCCGGTCGCAGACCCCCGCTCTCTCCGGTCCCCGCGCTCTCTGTCTCCTTGCCCTCTCCGCTTGCTCTTTTCGCGCCCTCGTCACCCCCGTCCGCCGAACCGCCGCTCATAGCGGCCAGAGGTCGAGGTCGGTGACGGGGTCGTGCTCGCGTGTCAGCGTTGTCTCGAACTCGCGGACGTAGAGTTCACCCGCGAACGTGGTCGCGGTATCGAGGTGTCCCGCGACGGTGCTCCCGTCCGCCCGCGAGAGTGTCGCGTGGGTGTGTGCGAACCGCTCGCCGTCCAGCCGTGAGATGTTGCCGACCGCGGGCGTCATCTCGAACGGTTCCTCGAACCGGTGTGACTCGTAGACCTGCTCGTCCTGGTCGTAGAACAGCAGTTTGGCGTCCTGCACCGCACCCAACCCGAAGAAAAAGGCGGCGTCGATAGCCTCGTCGGCGGCGAAGGCCTCGATCTGTCCGCGCCAGTCACGCCCGTGTTCGAGACGGGCGACGTACTCGCGTGCCCCCTCGACGCGTCTGTAATCCATATTGCACTGCCAGGTCCGGCGGCCTCAAAATCCTGTTGGTCACGCGAGTCGCGACGCGGGTCCACCACGTCGGTGTCAGTTCTGGATGGCCAGCACCGGTATCTCGCCGTCGCGGATAACCTGGTCGGTGACACTCCCGAAGAGGAACCGTCCGACGCCGGAGCGGGCCTGTGTGCCCATGACAATCAGGTCGACCCCACGGCTGGTGGCCTCCGCCACGATGACCCGCGACGGGATGCCGACCTCGACGATACCCTCGGCGTCGACACCGGCCTCGGTGGCTCTCTCGACGAGCGCGTCGACCTCCTCGCGCCGCGCCGTCCGCTTCTCTCTGACCACCTCCCCCTCGTGTGTCTCCGACGCGGCCGACCCCGACATCTCGACAACGGCGAGAAAGAGCAGTCCTGCGTCGTGTGCACCGGCCTGCGCGACGGCGTGTTCGACGGCGCTCTGGGAGGCCTCGCTGCCGTCGGTCGGAATCATGATTGTGTCGTACACAAACTGAGATATGTGACCCCGGGTAATCAATCTCCGGTCGCTGTCACCACGACTGCCGCAGGATGAGCACCACGTCCGAGAGCACGTCGAACCCCATCGGAACGAGGTGGAGCAACGCGCCGACGACGAACAACGACTCACCAAACACGACCTGCTGGCCGACGACCGGTATCCCGGGCCAAGGCGAGAGGATCACGAGACAGACGACCCCGGTGAGGGCGTAGACAACCCGCTCGCCCTTTCGTATCTGCGGGTTCTCCCAGTTGTACGCGGCGGTGGCGAGATAGCCGAGTCCGAGCGCGAGAAACCAGGGCCGCCAGTAACCGAACCCGAGGAACTCCCGGACGATATCGACATCCGCGAGCGGCCGCCCCGAAACCAGCATCCAGGACAGCGACCAGCCCACCAACCCCTCGACAAACCCCACGATCAGCAACCCATCACCGGGTAACGGTGGCGACAGCAACCGTCGAAAGTACCCCGAGAGGATGGTCACCTGCGTGCTGGTCAATGCCCGCTGAATGTAGCTCAACACCACACCTCACAGTTGGACGAGGAGCACTTAATCCAACGGATACCCGATCGAAGGGCTGTCTGTCACGTCACGCACGACCGCATGAGACCCCCGACTGCGGGCTGGTCAATCGAGTCAGCTCGAGTCAACCCCTTCGGGAACGATGGTCACCGGGACCGCGGACTCCTCTGCAACAACAAACCCCGTGTGTCCCTCCCGGACCTCGGCCAGCCGGTTTTTCGACCGGTGACCGATAACGACGTGGTCGATCTCGACATCGTTCGTGAGGTCGACGAGCTGCTTTCCGATTGCGGTGCCCGACCGGATCCCACTCCGGTTGAGATGTTCGAGGTTGATATCGACGGGCACGTCGGCGCCCGAGAGGTACTCCCGGACCTCCTCGCGGAACGCCCGCTCATCCCCCGATGCGCTCTCGTTCTCTGTCACGTGAGCAACAGAGAGCCGGTCGTCCAGTCCAGTCGCGAGCCGCAGTGCAACGTCGAGCACCGTCTCGAAACGACCGTCGTCGCCGATTGCCACCAGTATACTCATACCACTAGCTTGTCCCAGAGTCAATAGTACCTGACGCCCTATCGCCGCCGTTGTGAACGACAGCTGATAGGTGAACGCGAGCGTGTGTTCGGTGCCCGGCAGGACACCCACACAGCTCCGAGCTACGTCCGGTGTTTAGTCATCAGCGACGAGAGTCGTCTCGTCGACGAGGCGGTCCGTCGCGTCGACCATAGCGCTGACAGATGCGGCCGTGATGTCGGAGTCACTGGCGGTGACGGTGACAGTTTCGTCGTCACGGGACATCTCCACCTCGACGGTGACGAGGGCGTCGGTGCCACCGGTGATGGCGTCGACGTGGTAGGACTCCAGCGCGGGGTCGGCCTCGTGGCTGAGTGCCTCGACGGTGGCGTTCATCGCCGCGTCGACCGGTCCCGACCCGGTGGCTGCACTCTCCCGGGTGTCGTCGCCGACCGACAGTCTGACACTCGCGGTCGGAGGGTGGACCCCGCTGACGGCGGTCAGGTCGAGCACCTCGATGTGGCGGTCCCGCTCGGTGCCGCGGACCTCCTCGGCAATTGTCAGCAGGTCGGCGTCGGTGACACGCTTGCCCCGGTCGCCGACCCGCTTGACACGCCGGACGACCTCGTCGAGCTGTTCGTCGGTCACCTCGACGCCGTGCTCGGCGAGCGCCGCGGCAACGCCCGCGTGACCGGCGTGTTTGCCCAGCGCGAGACGGCGCTGTCTGCCCACCGTCTCCGGCGGGTACGGCTCGTACATCGACTCGTTTTTTAATGTGCCGTCGGTGTGGATGCCCGACTCGTGGGTAAAGGCGTTCTCCCCGACGACGGCCTTGTTCGGTGGCAGCGGGACACCGGTCCTGTTTGCCACCACCTGTGCGAGGTCGTACACCATCGACAGGTCCATTGTCTCGATATCGTAACCGTGTGAGAGCGCGATGGCGACCTCCTCCAGCGCAACGTTGCCGGCGCGCTCGCCGATACCGTTCACCGTCCCGTGGACGAGGTCCGCGCCGGCGGCGACAGACACCAGGGCGTTTGTCATCGCCAGTCCGAGGTCGTCGTGGGTGTGGGTGCTCGTGGGACCGAGCGCCGCGAGTCGCCGCACACACGCGAGGGTGTGGTCCGGGGTGGCGTGACCAACCGTGTCGGCGTAGCAGACCCGGTCGGCACCCGCGTCGAGTGCTGCCTCCATCAGCGACTCCAGGTAGTCGAGATCCGCCCGCGAACCGTCCTCGCCGATCACCTCCACCCAGAGACCGTGGTCGGTCGCGTACTCGACGAGCTCGACCGTCGAGCGACGGTTGGCCTCGCGGGTGGTGTCGACCTTCTCCGTGACGTGCCGGTCGCTCGCCGGCACGACGAGATTGATACCGTCGACACCACACTCCAGTGCGAGGTCGATATCGCGTTCGAGTCCGCGACAGAAACTCGTCACCCGGGCCGAGAGGTCCAGACCGGTCACCCGCCGGATGGTCTCGCGCTCGCCCTGGCCGGTGCAGGCGCTGCCGGCCTCGATAACAGCGATACCTGCACGGTCAACGGTCCGGGCGATACGAGCTTTCTCCTCGGGTGTCAGCGAGACACCCGGTGCCTGCTCTCCGTCCCGTAGTGTCGTGTCGAGAAGCTGTACGTTCCCTGCATCGTCGAGTGGGTTAGTTTCGGGATGGCCCCCGAATAAATCGATCACGGGTCATGATAGCCTCACTCACGAGAGAGAGAGCCACACATAAGTAGCTTGCTGCTGTGTCAACACTGGCCGCTCGCACACCCGTGTCGACGTGGGCAACCACAGGACAGAGACTATACAGATGTCGCACCGAGACGTGGTATGGATGTCTACGGACTTCTCGGCAACCCCGTCGAGCACTCGCTGTCGCCGCCGATGCACGAGGCGGCCTACGACCATCTCGGACTGGACGCGCGCTACATCACGTTCGAACCGCCGACCGACGCGGCACAACGGGCGATCGAGAGCGCGGCCACCCTCGGTGTGGCCGGTCTCAACGTCACTATCCCGTTCAAACAGGACGTGCTGGCGGCTGTCGACCCGGACGACCTCGCGGCGCGTATCGGTGCGGTCAACACCGTCGACCTCGGGACCGACCCGCCGACGGGGCACAACACCGACGCGACGGGTCTGCTCCGGGCGCTCGAACACCACGACGTGTGCCTCACCGGGCGGGCGGTCGTTGTCGGTGCGGGCGGTGCGGGCCGGGCCGCCGCGTTCGGACTCGCCGGCGAGGGGATGACCGTCGATATCGCGAACCGGACCCTCGAATCCGCGGTCGACCTCGCCGCCGAGGTAACCGCGGTCGACGCCGGCGGTTCGGCGACCGCCTACCCGCTCGAGGCACTCGGTGGACTGCTTGACGGTGCGGACATCCTGGTGAACGCCACCAGCGTCGGGATGGAGGAGGACCGCTCGCCGGTCCCGCGCGAGGGGCTTCACGCCGACCTCGCGGTGTTGGATGCGGTGTACACCCCCGCCGAGACGCGACTGCTCCGCGAGGCCAAAGACGCCGGTGCGCGCACTGTCGACGGCGCGTGGATGCTCCTCTACCAGGGTGTCGAGGCGTTCGAGCGCTGGACCGGACGCGACGCACCTGTCACGGTGATGAACGACGCCCTCCGCGCCCGTCTCGGGTGACCCGCGAGCGCCAGTCTCACGACACCGGTCACGGCTGCCGGCTCATACGGCGCGGGTCCGCGCTCGACTCTCTCGGTAGACACGTCGGTAGTCCACGTCCCCGTGGCAGGGGACAGCGACCGTCTGCGCAGTCTCGTGGACACGAGTTCACTCCTTGTCCTCGTCGTCTGCCTCGGTCTCCTCCTCACCCTCGTCCTCGTCGCCCGCCTCGGTCTCCTCCTCATCCTCGTTCCCCTCGTCCGCCTCGACTGCTCCACCCTCGTTCCCATCGTCCGCCTCGACTGCTCCGCCCTCGTCCTCGTCGTCTGCCTCGACTGCTCCACCCTCGTCCTCGTCGTCTGCCTCGGTCTCCTCCTCACCCTCGTCCTCGTCGTCTGCCTCGACTGCTCCACCCTCGTTGTCGGTTCCGTCGACGGTGACGACAACTGGTTCCTCGGACCCGAGCGCGGTTCCGAGGAACCCACCGACCGCCGACAGCGTCTTTGCGTCCGGACCCGCCTCCGCAGACTCGTCCTGGTACTGTTCGGACATATCCGCATCTACCGTCTGCACCCACCTATACGCACCGACTTCTCTCGGTCACCCCGGAACTGTGTAGTTGCGGTCCTCACAGACTCCGGTGGCCGTGTTGTTCGTGTCTGTTTCCGGGTCTGGTGTGGGCTGGGGATGCTGCACAGACGACTCCTCGTCGACCTGCCCCCTCAGCAGTTGATTTAACTGCCGCCCGGCCGACTGTGCGGATATGCGCGTCGCCCTGCTGGCACACGAACTCTTTCCCGAACGGGCGAAGACCGCGGTCGGTATCCTCCGGTACGCCGACCACGAGGTCGTGTCGGTGCTCGACCGCGACCTGGCCGGTGACAGGGTGTCCGAGCACGTTCCGGACGTGCAGGATGCGCCCATCGTCGCCGGGGTCGACGACGCACCCGACTGTGATGCGCTAGTCGTCGGGGTCGCACCGATCGGCGGAGGATTCGAGGACTCCTGGCGGTCGGACGTGCGTGGTGCAATCGAGCGCGGATGGGACGTTGTCGCCGGTCTCCACTACCTGCTCGCCGAGGACGACGAGTTTGCCCGTCTGGCCGACGAGCACGGGGTTGACCTGCGCGATGTGCGCGACCCACCGGCGGACCTCTCGGTTGCAACCGGCGAAGGGGTCGATGCGCGGGTGGTGCTGACCGTCGGAACCGACTGCTCGTCGGGAAAGATGACCGGCTCCTTCGAACTGCGCGACGCGGCCCGCGAGCGTGGACTCGACGCGGCGGTTGTTCCGACAGGCCAGACTGGCATCATGATAGCCGGCTGGGGCATCGCAATCGACCGTGTCATCTCGGATTTCGCCGCCGGCGCGACCGAGCGGCTGCTCCGACAGGCATCAGACAGCGACGTGCTGTTCGTCGAGGGCCAGGGCGCGCTCACACACCCGGCGTACTCGGGAGTCACCGCGGCCATCCTCCACGGCTCCCACCCCGACGCGCTCGTGCTCTGTCACGTCGCCGGCCGCGAGACCGTCGGCGGCTACGACGCCTTCGACATCCCCGACCCCGCGAGCTACGCCCGCCGATACGAGCAACTCACCGAACCCGTTTCAGCCGCAACCGTCGACGCGGGACTGCTGAACACACAGACACTCGATGAGGACGACGCGCGCCGCGCTGTCGACGCCTACGGTGACCGACTCGGTGTCCCCGCGACCGACCCGGTGCGGTACAGCGTGGAGTCGGTTCTGGACGCCGTGCTCGCGTGACCACCGACTCGTACGGTCGTGTATGAGGGTTTTCAGCACCGTTCCGAACTCCGGGAGAAACAACCCCTCATAGTGATTACTTCGAGTCGTTCCGGTATCGACCGCACGACTGCGTGCGGTCGCACCGGTAAACAGTCGCACTAATCACTATCAGACGGGGGTCTGTGACAGCCCGGCGGTAACGAGTCACGCACAACCGTATCAAAAAAGAACAGACCGGAGTCCGCCTCAGGCGTAGCGTTCGAGCGCGGGGTGTGACTCGACGATCTCCTGTGCAACCTCGTCGAGGAAACTGTGTCCCTCGGGGGTCACCTTTCGACCTTCGCCGTCGGCCACCTCGACGTAGCCAGCCTCTTCGAGTTGCTGGAGCGCGGTGCGGATGATGTTGCCTGACCCCTGTGCCTGCTGGCGCGGTCGCACACGGTACCTGTTTGACCCCTGCTTCGCGGTGCCGTACTCGGTCCGGAGACTGCCGACACCGACCGGGCCGTCGATCGCCACCTCGTGAACTGTTGCCATTAAAACTGATTTGTTGATACCGGCGTTTAACAGTTGTCTTTCGGGTGCTGTTCTCCCGTCGACCACCGCCTCACTCGTTGTTCTGGAGCCGCGCGAACAGCGCCTGCACGTCGAGGATATCCACACCCTCGGCGTTCTCGGCGATTGACGCGATGTCGATAGGAGACCGGTTTCCGGACGTACGTGACGATATCCAGGAAAAGAACCTCCGTATCGGATTCGACCGCCGAGATCACAGGTCGAACTGAGCAGATTCACAGGGAGAACTCGGCGATATCACCGGCTTCGATTCCGCGCTCTGTCGTCCAGTCGTAGTTGACCTCGAGCACGAACTGGCCGGTTCCGGGGTACTGGTGTTTTTCTTCCTCGCCGGACTCCCCTTTTTGCGGTGGGTCGGCATGCTGAACGGAGGTGATGACCCCGTTCTCGTCGATGTGGACGATGTCGATGCCAAAGGCCATATCTCGCATCACAAAGGCAAGCGGCTGTGGCTCCTGGTAGACAAAGAGCATCCCGCGGTCCGACGGCAGACAGTCGGTGTCGCTCAGTCCGAGGTACCTGGTAGAGCCCGTGTCGGCGAGCGCCGCTGTCACCGACCCCAGTTGCTCCCCCTCCGAGCTCAGTATCTCGACCGCTGTCTCCTCGTACCCCTCGTGGACGGACTCGCCTGCACACCCCCTGTCGGTTCTACCGTTGTTTTCATCCCCCCCAGCTCCACCGTCTGTGCTGTCGCCCTCGGAGTCGGTTGTCGTGTCGCCGTCGGTGTTTTTATTACCGGAGGAGCTACTGCTGGTACAGCCGGCGAGCGCGGCGACACCGAGAAGCGTTCCAACCCCGGCCAGCAGACGGCGACGCGTCGGCGCGGGTGTCTCGTTGCTCGTCACTGGGTACTGTTCGGGGTCGTACCGGAATAAACGGACCGGAGGCTGGTGGCGAGCTACGCGTCGTCCGGGGTGTCGAGCCGGTGGAACTCCTCGAGGATAACCTGTTTTGCCACCGCACCCTGCGTGCTCCAGTGGTGTGCGTAGTCGAGCATGTCGTCGTAGATGTCGGGTTTGCAGCCCGCGGCCTTCGGGTGACCGCCGCCGTTTAGCTGCCCGGCGACCTCGTGACACCGCTCGAACGCATCGGTCCCGCGTATCGAGGCCGAACCTGACGGCTTGACCACGACAGAGGCGTCGGCCCCCTGCTCGCGGAGCCGTTCGGCGACCTCGTTCTGTGAGCACCGACCGTAGGTCACACCGACTGTCCAGGAACCGACCTCGCGCAGACTGGCTCGCTCGACCGCCTTCTCGATCAGTCTGTTCTTTTCGATGCGGCGCTCCGCGAGCATCTCCGTGACCGCCTCGGGAAGGTCGGCACCGTGCTCGCGAATCGTCTCGATGTACCCCTCGTGGTCGGCCCAGTAGGCGTAGTCCGCGAGGTCGTCCGAGCGCCCGTCCTCGCGCAGCCAGAGGTCGTGGTCCCGGGTGACCGCGACGAGTTCCGTATGCTGTCGGTCGAACTCGGTGTCGAGTTCCCGGAGTGTGACGTCCGCGCTGCAGACCTCGTCGGAGTCGCCGACAGCCAGTTCGACGCCCGCCGTCTGGACCTGATCGGCGAGGGCCGGTTCCCACTGGTGGTGGTCGTGCCAGGCGACCGATTCGGCCTGTTCGACGGCCCCGGGGAGTGCCGACAGGTCGCTCGGGCTGTCCGGACAGAGATCACAGATGTACACCTCGGTTCCGGCGCCGTACTCGGCCACCCACCCAACTGCCTCCTCAAGCCTGTGAGGGCTCGCAGGGACGAGCGCACCCTCTCCGCGGGCCTCCCGCACGAGTGCTACACACGCCAGACCGTCGGCGTCGGGGTCGGCCACGACCGCGACATCCGCCGTCTTGAGCGACTCGATGGCCTCGCGCTCGGCCTGTTCCTGCTTGAGTGAATCCGGATAAAAAAAGCCCTCGCCCGGGAGCACCGATTTCCGCTCGGGCGACAGTCGGTCGTCCTCGATGAGCCTATCGTCCATACCACACACTGTGGGGCTGCGGACAAGAACCCCCCGGAATCAACCGGCGACACTCGGGGCTGGAGGCCGGCCCGCGGTCGGACCGGCCGGCACCGACCCTTTGGGGTGTCCGGCAACCGGGAGGCGAGGTGTTGAAACCTCTGGCCCGCCAGGGGGGAGTATGAACGAGCGCGACCCGCTACTCGGGGTCGATGTCGGCGGCACGTTCACCGACATCGTGCTCGTCGCCGGTGGAACCGTGACGACCGCAAAGGTTCCGACGACAGACGACCAGAGCGAGGGTGTCATCACCGGGGTCGAGACCGTCTGCGAGCGTGCGGATGTCGACCCCGAGGCGGTCGAGGGGTTCCGGCACGGCACGACGGTCGCGACGAACGCTATGCTCGAGGGTGAGGGCGCCCGGACGGCACTGGTCACGACAGCGGGGTTCGGGGACGTACTGGAGATCGGCCGGCAGGACCGGCCCGCGCTCTACGACCACACCGCCGCGAAACCGGACCCGCTGGTCCCCGCCGAACACCGGTACGAACTCGACGAGCGCGCAACGCCCGACGGTATCGAGCGCGAACCCGACGAAGACACACTGCTGGCGCTCCTCGACCGACTCCGCGACGCGACCGGGCGCGAGGACCGACCGGTCGAGAGTGTCGCCGTCTCGCTGCTGCACGCCTACGCACACCCCAGGACAGAGCGGACCGTCACCGAACGGCTCCGTGCGGCCCTCGACGTGCCGGTGGTGCCCTCACACGAGACCCTGCCGGAGTTCCGGGAGTACGAGCGCACCGCGACGACCGTCGTCGACGCCTCCGTGACACCGGTCGTCCGGACGTACCTCGGTGCGCTCCTCGACCGGACCCGCGATCACGACCTGCCCGACCCCGAGGTCGTGCAGTCGAACGGCGGTATCGCAGACATAGGAACCGTCCGCGAA
>UEZF01000105.1_pt1 | contig 15089 bp, 14 predicted proteins | sample 1903571 | NCBI WGS metagenome assembly UEZF01 (sample SAMEA4776352, study PRJEB27445) | saltern metagenome | biome: Hypersaline environment; feature: solar saltern; material: Pellet | place: Spain | collected 2014-08 | depth 0 m | reverse complement strand
GTCTCCGGGTTCGTGGAGCTGTTGATGCGGGGGAACGTCCCCGAGGTCCGGGCGTTCGAGATCACGTCGAACCTGGTCCAGCGCACGCCGCTGCATCTTGATATGGGTGTTTCGATGGATCGGCCAGTGCAGACGTTCGCTGTCGAGACAGACAACGGGCGGACCCAGATCACCACGCCCTGGGTCCACCCCGGCATCCTCGAGGGCATCGGCGGTGCTCGCCTCACCCCCAACGTGCTGGCTGCGCTCAACGGGCAGACGGACAAAACGCCGGACGACAGCAGGGACAACATCCCCTGGAGCAACAGCAGCACTGTCGACGGCCCGGGTAACGACGGCCCTGCAAGTATCAGTACAGACGGCGGTGACGGCGAGCGTGGCTTCTTCTGGCACGTCCCCTGCACGCATCTCTCGGACTCACCGGACCCGTACGTCCACGAACCGGTGCTAGATGTGGTCGGCGACCCCGAGACAACCGGCGAGGCCTCGCGGCTGATATCAAGGACCTACGACGAGACCACCTTCCACGGGCGGCGCTACGGCGAGAAGCGGGTGGTCTTTTTCGAGTCCGACGAGTTCGCCGACATCGAGGTCGACATCTTCGGCGAGGTGATCGACCCCGAGCGGACGCTGGTCGTGGACCGACACGTCAGAGCTGAGGAGACCGGCCGCGGGGAGGTCCACATCGACTCCCCGGAGACCGAGCGACTCCGGGGGTATCTGCGAGACTTCCTGTCGGTACTCGACGAGCAACCCCTCGCGGAGTACCGGGCCGGCGACGCGCAGGATCTCGATATCGACGGTATCTCGCTGTACGCGCTTGTTGAGACGGTCGACGGCCAGCGCACCGCGTACGTCGTCGCCGACCGGAACGAGCGGCCCCACGCACTGGTTGAGGCCCGCGACCAACTCAGGGAGGAGTTCGACGAGGTGTTACTGTTTACCACAGACACCCACGCGAGCGTCACAGAGAACCGGTTCGACCCGCAGACGCGACCGGACCAGATACGTGACCTCGTCGAGACTGCCGCCGCGAGGGTGACCAACGCCGCGGCCGGGCTGACCGCCGAGTACACAAAAGTGGAGCTCATGCGCGAGGACTACCAGCGCCTGATCCTCAGTCTCAATCTCCTCGCACGGGTGTACATCGTCTCGCTTATCGGGCTGTACCTTGTTCTCGCTGTCGGACTGTCGCTCGCCTGACCGGCCTCACCGGAGAGTTCGATTACACTCCACAATCCGAGGGGCGTATCGCCCGCTGTTGTCCTCAACCGGGGTTTCGACAGTACTAACCCAGCATCGGCTGAAGCTCTGGACGAGGACCAATGAAACTCCACGAGTACCAGGCAAAGGAGCTGTTCGCGGACGCGGGCATCCCGACACCCGAGTCGACGCTGGCCCGGACGGTTGAGGAGACCGTCACCGCGGCCGACGACATCGGCTATCCGGTCGCGATAAAAGCACAGGTACAGGTCGGCGGGCGCGGCAAGGCCGGGGGTATCGAGCTCGTCGAGAGCAGAAAGACCGCCCGCGCGGCCGCCGACCGAATCCTCGGGATGGATCTAAAAGGCTACCGTGTCGACCGTCTGCTCGTCGAGGACGCCGTCGACTTCGTGAACGAGCTGTACGTGGGTGTCACGATGGACCGCGGGGTCGGTCGCCCGGTGGTGATGGTCTCGACCCGTGGTGGCGTCAACATCGAGGCGGTCGCCGCCGAGGAGCCCGAAGCAATCGCCCGGGAGCACGTCGACCCGGCGTTCGGTCTGTTCGAGTTCCAGGCCCGCAAGGTGGTCCACAGTGCGGGGATCGACCGCGCGGTAGCCGGGGATGTCGCATCGGTGCTGTCGACACTGTACGGACTCTGGACGGAGCGGGACGGCGCCGACGCCGAGATAAACCCGCTGATGATCACGGGCGACGGCGAGGTGGTCGCGGCCGACGCGGTGTTCAACGTCGACGACGACGCGCTGTTCCGCCAGCCCGACCTCGCACAACTCGAGGAGGAGGATGCCGGGGACGAACTCGAGGCAAAGGCAAACAGGTACGAGTTCGACTACGTCAGACTCGACGGGAACGTCGGTGTAATCGGCAACGGCGCCGGTCTCGTGATGACGACACTCGACATGGTCGATTACTACGGTGGCGTTCCGGCGAACTTCCTCGATATCGGTGGCGGTGCGGAGGCAGAGCGGGTCGCAAACGCCCTGGATATGGTCTTTTCCGACGAGAACGCCGAGGCGGTGGTGTTCACCATCTTCGGCGGGATCACCCGTGGCGACGAGGTGGCAACCGGCATCAACGAGACACTCGACCGGTTCGGTGAGATACCGAAACCGGTCGTCGTCAGACTGGCGGGCACGAAGGCGACGGAGGGGATGGAGATTCTCGACACCGACCGCGTCCAGGTGGAGGAGACACTCGAGGAGGCGGTGCAGGCTGCCGTCGCCGCGGCCGGTGGGGTGGAGTCATGAGTGTGCTCGTCGACGAGGACACCCGGGTTGTCGTCCAAGGTATCACCGGCGGTGAGGGCCGGTTCCACACCGCGGAGATGCTCGAGTACAGCACGAACGTCGTTGCCGGCGCGGTGCCGGGAAAGGGTGGGCAGGAGGTTGCGGGTGTGCCCGTCTACGACACCGTCTCCGGGGCTGTCCGCGAGACGGACGCGAACGCGTCAGTGGTGTTCGTGCCGCCGGCGTTCGCCGCCGACGCGATGTTTGAGGCACTCGACGCGGATCTTGAGGTGGTGGTCGCCATCACAGAGGGCGTCCCCGTCCAGGATATGAGCCGGGTCTACCGGATGCTGGAGGGAACCGACACCCACCTCGTCGGCCCGAACTGCCCCGGTGTCATCACACCCGGCGAGACACAGCTCGGTATCCTTCCCGACAGTATCTTCGAACCGGGGAGCGTCGGACTCGTCTCGCGCTCGGGCACGCTGACCTACCAGATTGTCGATAACCTCACGACGCGCGGGTTCGGGCAGTCGACCGCAATCGGCATCGGCGGCGACCCAATCGTCGGGACGGACTTCGTCGACGCACTCCGCCTGTTCGAGGACGACCCCGCAACCGACGCGGTGGTGCTCTGTGGCGAGATCGGCGGGGAGGACGAGGAGGCGGCCGCCGCCTACATCGACGAGGAGATGGAGACACCGGTGGCCGGATTCATCGCCGGGCGGACGGCACCGCCAGGCAAACGGATGGGTCACGCCGGCGCAATCGTCTCCGGGTCGGGCACCGGCACCGCACGGAGCAAGATCGAGGCGCTCGAGGCTGCCGGTGTCCCCGTCGGTGACACCCCCGAGGAGGTGGTCGAGCACGTTGCCGACACACTCGGGTAGGTCAGAGAGCCCAGCAGATACTGCTGATGCCGGACCCGGAGGTCGTTCCGTGGCGGTCCTAACGGACCAGTGTCCGGGTTTATCTGCGAGGGGGCGACCAGCCGACGTATGCAGACGTTGCGCACCGACGAGCGCGCAGTCGAGGGGTTGCCGGTGCGGCTGGTCGTCGCGGTCGCCGTCGGCGTCGCCGCGCTCGGCATCATGCTGGGAATGCTCGCCGAGTTCGACGACCCCGGCACGACGGAGGTGACCGTCGAGGCGAGTGACGAACTCCTCGTCCCGGAGGGGGGCGGGTACGAGCCGGTGACACTCGGGGTCGTCACGGAGGACGGCCGGCCGGTTGAGGGTGCACAGCTGCTCGTCACGGAAGGGTCGCTCCCGCTCGCAGACGGGCCGGTCAACCTCCGGACGGGGTCGGACTCACACGAGGTGACACTCGGAATCGGCACCACCGCCGGCGTGGACGGGAGCGTGACACCGGCGTTCCGGGACGGGCAGAGCCGGGGGACACTCGAGATCGAGGTTGTGCCACCCTCTGGGGCCGACCTCCGTGACGAGCGGGAGAACCCCGAACTGGTGGTGGTGAGTGGATGACCCCGGAGGGTCACAGCCCCTCGACTGCGCGGAGCTTCTCGGCGACACCGGCGGGTGCAGTTCCGGCCACGCCGCGGACCCTGTGTGTCGGGATAAAAAGCGGGACCGGGTTGGCAGCAACCGCCTGTTGTATCTCGGGGCTGTGGTCACCGTCCGGGTCGAAACCGGGTGTCATCCGTTCGAGCTGGGCGACAGTTACGGTCTCACCGTATGGGACCGTCTGGACAGTCTCGAGCACCTGCCGCTGGTCGGTCGGCACGGTCAGTGCGACCTGGACATCGTCGAACTCGTCGGGGTCACCGGCGAGATACGCCTCGACCCGGTCGAGCAGGTCGTGCTTGTTTCCGGCCCCGGACTCGGGTTCGGTCGGAAACGATGCCGAGATGAGCCGTCCCTGTGTGAGTGCCACCTGGACGTGCCTGTCGAGGAAGTTCGACTTGTGTGCGTAGATACCGCCCATCGAACCTGTGTTAGGGCGCCGCGGGTTTGGGCGCTTCGACCATTGTTCGGGTGTCGGTGTCCACCGACAGTCGCGCGCTCTCCGGCCGAATTCGGCGGGGTTTTTATTGCTCCGCTCGACCGGTCAGACATGATATTGATATACGGCGCCTACGGGTATACGGGCGAACTCGTCGCACGGGAGGCAGCCGAGCGCGGTCTCGACTTCGCCGTTGCGGGTCGCAACGGGACAAAAACCCGGGGACTCGGTATCGAACTCGACGCGGAGTCGCGGGTGTTCCCAGCTGAGGAGGCTGTCGGGAGTCTCGACGGCGTCGATGTGGTGTTGAACTGCGCCGGCCCGTTTGCTGACACGTACGAACCCGTTGTCGAGGCGTGTCTGGAGACGGGCACCCACTACGCCGATATAACCGGTGAGTTCCCCGTCTTCGAGGCGCTGGCAGAGCGCGACCGCGAGGCCGGGCAGGCCGGTGTCTGTCTGCTCCCCGGCGCAGGGTTCGACGTGGTGCCGACCGACTGTCTGGGGCCCGCCGTGACGGCCGCATCGAGTCGGTGCCACTCGCCGCCGACTCCCGGACGATCGATTTCGGTGCCGGACCGCGAAACGCCGTTACGATACCGTGGGGGGACGTCTCGACGGCATACTACACGACCGGTATCCCGAACATCGACGTGTACATGGCCCTGCCCGCGCATCTCGAACCGTTCGTGCGGGCGAGCAACTACGTCGGGGGTCTGCTGAATCTCGACCCGGTGAGAGAGGGGATACAGACACTCGCACGGACGTTCGTCAGCGGCCCCTCGGAGCGGACCCGCGAGCGCGAGCAGGTGTTTGTCTGGGGTGAGGCCCGGACCGAGGAGGAGACGGTCACCTCGCGACTGGTCACCCCGGAGACGTACGCGCTGACCGTCGACGCGGCCACGAGCGTCGCCGCCCGTCTCGATGACCCCGGTGCTCCGACTGGCTATCACACCCCCGCCTCCGCGTTCGACCCGAACTTCGTGCTCGGACTCGACGGCGTCGAGGGGTTCTTCGACGAGAGCTTTCCCGAACTCGTCTGAGGACATCCGAGAGTGGACCCCCCTCACGGGGGTTCGCTCCGGGCAGGTCGAGCAGTCTGGTCACTACACCTCGGGAGACTCCAGTATGTCGGGGACGCCGGCGGCGGTGACGGTCTCGCCGACAATGTACGAGGAGGCAGGGCTGGCGAGAAACTGCGCGATATCGGCGATCTCCTCGCTCAGACCCATCCGGCGCTCGACTGTCGAGCGGTCGACATCGCCGGCGCTGACACCCATCTGTGACTCGACGCCGGGTGTGGCGACGAACCCCGGCGCGATGCAGTTTATCCGGACACCGTCACCAGCCCACTCGTGTGCGAGTGTGGTCGTCAGGTTGATGACACCGGCCTTCGCGGCGGCGTAGTGGCTCATGTAGGGGGCACCCTGCTGGCCGGCGACGCTCGCGAGGTTGATGACCGTCCCACCGCCGTCGGCGAGGTGGTCGCCGGCGGCCTGTGTGCACTGGTAGGTGCCGTGGAGATTGATGTCGACGATGGTCTTCCAGCCGTTTTCGCTGATGGTGTCGAACGAGGCCATGAAACTCGCTCCGGCGTTGTTGACGAGCGTGTCGAGACCGCCGAACCGCTCGACGGTGGCCGCAACGAGCGCCTCAACGGCCTCGCGGTCGGTGACGTCACACTCGACGGCGAGGGCCGCACCCGGCCGGTCGCTCTCTGCTATCCCCTCGGCAACGGGGTCGACGTTGTCCTGTTCGCGCGAGCAGACAACGACATCCGCGCCGCCAGCGGCGAACTGCTCCGCGATCTCCCGTCCGATACCGCTTGATGCGCCCGTGACGACCGCTGTCCGACTCTCGACACTGAACCGGTCACCCATGCTCATACGACCCTCGAGGGCTGCCACCGTCTTAAACCGGTCCCTGCGGTGGCAGCCAGCCGAGTCGACGGCGGCCGAGCGCGCCGCTCATCTGTTCTCACCCCCCGCGCGACGCCCCGACACGAGACAGCCGCATACGCTGCCGGCTCGGCCAACATGTGGGGTAACGTAACAGTTGTTTCCTGCAGGGGAGTGTGTACCTTTCGACAGCGCGCCGCGGCGGACAGACAGTGGTTCGTTCGGGGGCTCTCGGTCACACACTCCACGACAGGCGAGCCATTAAGTGTCCGGTCACCGTATCTCTGGTATGGCAAAATACTCGACTGGCGGCGGGCTCGACTCCGGGGACAGCTGTGAGCTCTGTGGTGCCTCGGATGTCGAGACACAGTCGGTGAGCATCGCGGGGGCACAGATACAGGTCTGTGGTGACTGCGCACAGCACGACGACACCGCAAAGCAGGACCAGACCGACTCGGGCAGAGCGGAGAGCGAGCGCAAACGCACGGCCGCCCAGAACACCGCTCGCATGTTCGGCACCGCCAGAGGCGACTCCACACACTGGGAGGAGGGCGGTGCCGACTACGAGGACGACCAGCTTCCATATCTGGTCTCTGACTACGACGACCGGCTCACTGAGGCGCGCCAGCAGGCCGGCTACCAGTTAGGTGAACTCGCCGACGAACTCGAAACCGACGAGGGTAATCTGCTCGCGCTCGAACAAGGACGGGCCATCCAGGCCGGCGTCGGTGGCAGTGTCGTTGTTGCTGTCGAGGAGTTTCTCGATATCGAACTCGTCGACGAGCGCTGAGTGAGTGTCGAACGTGCTTTTTGTTCTCCTGTGTCTGTGACAGTCAGATACGACGCGGTGGTGTACGATCTTGATGGCACACTCGTGCGTCTCGCTGTCGACTGGTCCGCGGTCCGCCGTGACACCATCACCGCGGTGCGCGAGGCAGGTCTCGTGACTGGGGAGAGCCTCTGGGAGCTGCTCGACCGGTCCCACAGCGAGGGGTTTGCCGATATCGTCGAGCCCGTTATCGCCGAGCACGAGTGTCGCGGGGCACAGGATGCCGACCGACTCCCGACGGCGGCGGAACTACCGCGTGGGGTTCCCGTGGGTGTCTGTTCGCTCAACTCGGAGGCCGCCTGCCGGCTCGCACTGCGGCGACACGGCCTCGCCGCTCACATCGACACCGTCGTCGGGCGGGACACAGTCGACGCGTACAAGCCCGACCCCGAACCGTTGCTCTCTGCGGTGCGTGATCTCTCGGCGACACCCGACCGGGCGCTGTTTGTCGGTGACAGCGAGCGCGACCAGCGCACAGCAGAGCGTGCTGGGGTGGCCTTCGAGTACGTCGAGAGCCGGTCGTGAGTCTCACTGCCAGGGGTGGGTCCTCGGGTTGTCGGGCCAGAGTGCGTACCAGTACTCCTGATCGTCCTCGACGTCGAGTTCACCGTCGAGCACACTCTCGAGTGTGAACTCGACACTGCTGTCGCGCTCGCTGGTCGAGACGGGCACGAACGGGTAGAACGAGCCCCGACGAAAGGAGTACACCCAGTACGCAGACTGCCCGGTGTCGGCGCTCGCGCGGTCGGTAGCCTCGAACGCGAACACAGCCGCGAGCAGCCGCGAGCCGAACTCCCCCTCGATGAGCGTGTCGGAGGCAAAGTGGACGGTCGTCACCAAGTCCTCGAAGTCCCGTGCCCCGACCACGACCCACTGGTAGCCGTAGCTGTCCTCGCGGATATCCGCGACGGTTCCGGTGTCCTCACCCGTCTCGAGGATGGCCTCGACGTCTGTGACCACGTCGTTGAACGCGGTGCTGTCGACCGAGGCGAAACACAGCGCTGCATCGCCCGTCGGCGCGAAGCCGAGATCCGCCTCCATTGTCAGGTAGGCGGTGCTCATCCCGAACAGGTCCTCCGGATCCGCATCCCGCGTGGCAGCGCTCTCGGCACCGACACCGAGTAGCTGTTTGAGTGTCTCGAACATATCAGGTCTCGAGTTCGCGCTGGAGGTCGCGCAGTTTCTCGATGCGCTTCTCCGTCGAGGGGTGTGTGCTCGCGATACGACCGATGAACCCCTTGTCTATCGGGATTATAAAGAAGGCGTTCATCTCGGCCTGCTCGCGGAGGTCCTCGCTGGGTGTGGCTGACGACGAGCGAGACCAGAATGGCCCCGAAGATGCCGATACCACCACCCCTGTCGCCGCCGTCGCCGCCGCCGCCGCTGAACAGCCAGCCCCAGCGCACAATCATGAACGCGATCGTCGAGAGAAACGAGGCGATGGTCATCACGATGACGTCACGGTTTTTGACGTGTGCAAGTTCGTGTGCGAGCACTCCCTCGAGCTCGTCGCTGTCGAGTGTGTCGAGCAGCCCCGTTGTGACACAGACCGTTGCGGAATCCTGTGAGCGTCCGGTCGCGAACGCGTTCGGCGTCCCCGACTCCGCTACCGCGACAGTCGGTTTCGGCAGGTCGGCCTGCTGGGCGAGGCGCTCGATAGTCTGGTGGAGCCCCGGATACTCCGAGGGGTCGACCTCGCTCGCACCCAGACTCCGGAGGGCGAGTTTGTCGCTGTACAGCAACTGTCCGAGCGAGAACACCCCGAGTAGGACGACCACCAGGATAAGACTCTGTGTGAATGTCCAGAGAACGGCCATGAACACCACGTAGAGCACTCCGAGCAACACCATGGTCAGGAGCATCCGTCCGCGCAGGCTCCAGTCGGCTTTCCACTGCATACCAGTGTGTAGGGGCTGGACGGTATAAACGCCACCGGATGATGGTTTCGCTAAACGCCAGTCCAGTATAGCAACAGGTAACATACTATTGGAAGTTAGACACAAGCCACAGTCGCCGGTTTCACACGAGACGTTCGTCGGTAGCACGGTCGGGGGTGTCCTGCTTCAGGTCGGCTCGTGCGAGACGCTCGGGACAGGCCGCCGTCTACCGGGAATGAGTGGCGCCGGCACAGTCCTGAGACGGATTAAAGAGTCGTGAGACCGTTCGTGTGGTATGAACGGGCACAGCGGCGAACGGGCACCAAAGCGAGGAGACGCGCGGATAGACCGGGGCCGGAGCCGATGACCGACGAGTACGACCTGCTCGTGGTTGGCGGTGGCACCGGGAACAACGTCGCGGCCGCGGGAGCAGACGCTGGTATGGAGACAGCACTCGTTGAGAAGGGGCCGCTCGGGGGGACCTGTCTCAACCGCGGCTGTAACCCCTCGAAGATGGTCATCCAGGCCGCAAACGCCGCGAACGGGGTGCGCGAGGCCGGTCAGTTCCACCTCGATGCCTCGCTGGACGGGGGCGACTTTGCCGCCATCATCGACGAGATGGACGAGACCCTCTCCGGCATCGCGGCGGATATGGAGCGTCGCTACCGCGAGAAGTCGAACCTGACCCTCTACGGCGCCGAGGCCGAGTTCGTCGACGAGCGGACGGTCGTGGTGGACGGCGAGCGTGTGCGTGGTGAGCGGGTCGTCATCGCCGCCGGCAGTCGACCGCTCGTCCCGCCGGTCGACGGGCTGGAATCGGTCAATTTCCTCACGAGCAGAGACGCGCTGTACCTGCGCGAACAGCCCGACAGTTTAGTCGTGCTCGGCGGCGGCTACATCGCGGTCGAGATGGGTTACTTCTTCGAGTCACTCGGCACCGATGTCGCGATCGTCGAGATGGAGGAACAGCTGGTGCCGCGCGAGGACCCCGAGGTTGCCGAGGCGTTCACCGGGGTCGCCCGGAAGCGCCATGACGTGTTCACGGGCCACCGGGCAACGAGTGTCGAGGCCGAACCGGACGGGTCGGTGGCAGTCCACGCCGAGCGCCAGGACGGCGAGACCGTCACCGTCTCGGGGTCGGAGCTGCTGGTCGCCGTCGGCCGTCGCCCGAACACCGATAGCCTCGGCATCGAGGGAACCGGTATCGAGACCGACGGCCGTGGGTTCGTCGAGACAGACGAGTATCTCGGCACCACCGCCGAGGGCGTCTGGGCGCTCGGTGACATCGCCGGCAACCACATGTTCAAACACTCCGGCGACTACGAGACCGACCGTCTTGTCCAGACCGTCGTTGAGGACGACCCCGTACCGGTCGACTACACCGCGATGCCACACGCCATCTTCACCGAGCCACAGATAGCCGGTGTCGGTGCCACGGAGGACGAACTCGAGCAGGCGGACAGAGAGTATACCGTGGGCAGACAGTCGATCCCCGGGACACCGATGGGCCGGGCGAAGAAGCTCGACAACGGGTTCGTGAAGCTGCTGGCCGCCCCCGACGGCGAGATTCTCGGCTGTCACATCTTCGGTCACGAGGCCTCCGTGCTGCTCCACGAGGTGGTGGTGGCGATGCGCAGCGCCAGCGGTACTGTCGAGGATATCGCCGGCACCATCCACGCACACCCCACGCTCAACAAGGCCGTCGAGTACGCGTTCCAGGACGTGCGGTGAGACGGGGCCGGGGCAGCGAGCAGACGGCGCTGGACTCACCGGCCAGTGAGCAGGCGGCACACAGCCGTCACACGGCTGTCCGGACCAGACCCACCAGCCGGTGTGTACCGTCTACCGCTCAACCTGTACGACGCCGGGGCGCTGGTCAGCTGTTTCGTCCTGTTCGGACTGGCGTTTCTGGCCTACCGGTCGAGCCGTCCCAGATTGTGTTTGCCCTGATGCCGTTTGTCGTCTCGCTGGCGTGAAGTGCGTTTTTCCTCCGGAGGTGGATACTCGCAGAGGAGTAGGACAGTACTGTTTTTACGCTGGGAACCTCACACTCTCACGATGGCGGCACGACCACCCCCGGACGACGAGGACGACGAGCCGGAGATCGTGGAGTTCGGGATCGCGGCACTAGACGCGCGTGTACGGGAGTGGGAGCTCTCGTTCCCGGTCACGGCAACCGGCCTCGCCGAGACACACGGTGACGTGGCGGTCGCGGTTGACCCCGCGGGCCACGAGATGACACTCCGGGAGGCGCTCGCCCGGTGTGACCGCGAGTCGTTCGACACCAGACAGGAGCTGCTGAACGCGCTCCACCCGGTGTTCGAGAGCAAACGCGAGTCCGGCGGCGGCGTCCTCGGCCGACTGCGCGCGCTCGTCCCGTTCTGAGACCCACTACCGGGGCGCTACCGATGTAACCAGCTCTCTTCACCCCCGGGTATCAGCTATCGGACTGTTGATGCCGGCGGACTCACGACGGCGGTCACCGCTGCGGCACCGTCGAGGGTCGTGTCGACTGCAACGCAACGGTACCGTGTTTATCTCCCTTGGAACTCCGGTTCGCGGTCGGTGACAAACGCGCTCACACCCTCCGCAAGATCTTGTGTCCCGAATATCTCCTTTAACGACGCTATCTCGTGGTCGATTGCCTCGTCGAGACTCCGGTCGAGTCCGTTCTCGATCAGCGAAAGCGAGTTCGACAGCGCTACAGTCGGTCCGGTGGCGATCGGTTCGATGAGTTCCTCGGCGCGGTCGTCGAACTCGGCGGTCGGGTACACCGCCTGGGCGAGTCCCAGTTCGAGCGCCTCCCCGGCGTCGACGGCCTCGTCGACGAGCACGAGTCGTTTCGCGGTGTTCTCCCCGACGATGCGCGGCAGCAGATACGACGTGCCGGAGTCGATAGAGAGACCGATCTGCTGGAAGCCGAAGCTGAACGTCGCGCGCTCGCTCGCGACCACCATGTCACACGCCACCGCCAGCGACGCGCCGGCACCGTAGGCGGGCCCGTCGACCTTCGCCACCGTCGGAACCGAACACTCGTAGACGTCCTGGACGGTCCTGTTCACCGGTCCACCGACCTCCTCGACGAGTGTGTCCAGGTCGGCGTCGGTAGAGACGGCCTGCATCATCGACTCGATGTCCCCGCCGGCACAGAAGGCCCCGTCGGTCCCCTGGAGAACGACACACCGGGCGTCGCTCTCGGCCACGTCCGCCATCGCGTCCCGGATGTCGCGTGCCATCTCGATGCTCAGCGCGTTCCTGTTCCCGGGGTTGTCGAGGGTCAGCACCGCGCGCTCACCCTCGCGCTCGTACCTGAGCTGGTTCATAGCTTCACAACGACCACCCGGTGAATAACACCACCGGTCGACACAGTCCCGACGACGGGCGAGTGTGTCACGCACCTGCTCGACCTGTGTACAGTCTGCACGGGCTGGGTGACCTGCTGCCGCCGGCGCGCGCCAGTCGTCTGCACCTGCATCTCGCGTACAGACGACCCTGCGAGCCTGTCTCGTGGTTACATGTTTCACACTCTCGGAACGTACCGCCGGGGAACCTGTCACGGGAGCGATCGTGCTGTCTCACCCGACAGAAACCACTATTGGACATTCGTCCAGTTTTTTGGCTCCGGGAACGGGCGACATAGGACAGTTGTTCATCGGTACTCGACCTCGGTTCTGTTCCTGTTCTCCGCCGACACAGCCGGTCTCGCCGCCTTGTACACGTATTAGGACATACGTAGTCATGGATGACCACTAGACGGTATTCCACACCTTAGGCCAAACTTTTATATGTGCAAACTACAGATCCAGGGTCGTGAATCGCGATAACAACTATGGGGCGAGCGCCGGTATAGTTGCACAATCACAAAGCGACTGAGTAAACAACAACACAGACACAAACAATGGAACCAACGATAACACTGCAGGCATCGAACGCAGCACTTGAAGCGGCGGTAAACAACACGTGGATACTGACCGTATCCTTCCTCATTTTCTTCATGCACGCGGGCTTCGCGATGCTGGAGGCGGGGCAGGTGCGCTCGAAGAACGTGGCGAACCAGTTGACAAAGAACCTCCTGACGTGGGCTGTCGGAGTGGTGGTGTTTTTCCTGATCGGAATCGGCATCGCAAACCTCGCCACCGGGAACAGTTTCGCCGACGGCGCACCGTTCATCGATGCGCCGGCAGGAGGCTACGTCGGGTGGCTGTACGGCGCGGTGTTCGCGATGACCGCGGCAACAATCGTCTCGGGGGCTGTCGCCGGACGCGCGAAACTGCGCGCTTACGTGGGCTACACGTTCCTGCTGGCGGCGGTCATCTACCCTGTCACAATCGCGATGACCTGGACGGCAGACACCGGCTTGATCGAGGAGCTAACGGGCACGGCGTTTATCGACTTCGCCGGTGGGATGATCGTCCACGCGCTCGGTGGCATCGCCGGTCTGACTGCGGCGTACGTGCTCGGTCCCCGGATGGACCGGTACAACGAGGACGGGAGCGTGAACGTCATTCCAGGCCACTCGATGACGTTCGCGGTGCTCGGGACGCTGTTGCTTGCGTTCGGCTGGTACGGGTTCAATGTCGGGACGGCGAGCGCACTGACCTCGGACGGACTGTACAACGGCGCCGTGCTCGGCCGCGTCGCGATGACAACGACCGTGGCGATGGCGATGGGTGCGGTCGGTGCGGCCGCGGTTTCGAGGCTGATGAACAATAAGATCGATACACTGTATGTCGCGAACGGCATGCTTGCCGGTCTAGTCGGTATCACCGCCATCCCGCACGTCGCGAACTACCAAGGCGCGCTCTTGGTCGGCCTTCTCGCCGGGGCGCAGCTCCCGGTCGTATTCGACTTCGTCAAAAAGAACCTGAAGATCGACGACGTCTGTGCGGTGTTCCCGGTCCACGGGAGCGCGGGTGTGCTCGGTGCGCTCGCCGCACCGTTTGTCCACTTTAACCGCGGCAGCATCAACATGGTCGACCAACTCATCGCACAGGCTACAGGTGTCACCGTCATCGCGCTGTGGGCGGCCACCGCGACCGGCCTCATCTGGTTTGCGTTCAAGATGACCGGTCAGGCCCGTGTCGCCGAGGACCACGAGCGCGAGGGGCTGGATATCTCCGAGCACGGTGTCGAGACCTACCCCGAGTTCGGTGACCCAAACGTCGCAACCGATGGCGGTGTAAAGAGCTACGACCTCCGGACCGACGGCGGCAGCGGCATCGAGATGGTCACCGCCATTATCCGCCCGGACAAGCTCGGTGAGGTGAAGACAGCACTCGCGGAGGCCGAGGCCCCCTCGCTGACGGTCACGAACGTCTCCGGCCGCGGCTCACAGCCCCCGAAGACCGGGCAGTGGCGCGGCGAGGAGTACACTGTCGACCTCCACCAGAAGGTCAAAATCGAGTGTGTCGTCGCCGATATCCCCGCGGAGGATGTCGTCGACGCCATCGCGGAGGCCGCGGGCACCGGTGAACCCGGTGACGGCAAGGTGTTCATCATGCCCGTCGAGGACGCGCTCAAGATCCGCACCGGCGAGCGCGGCCCGACTGCGGTCTGAGCGACCGACCGCGTCGCACACAACCGCTTTTCTCACGACTCACATCTGTCGACGCGATACGTCGAGGAACCGACTTCGACCCCGGGTCCACGCCAACGCTGTCACTCCTCGCGCTACGCGCACGTGACAACAAGGACTAAACTGTCGGGTCTGGTGAGGCTGTCTGTGTCCAGATGCTCCACAGAGGGAGTCGTCGATTCACGGGTCGTGCGTGACCACCCGGACTGTGCTGCTGGGACTAATCGAGTTGTGCGTGAGCGGTCACTCGAGTCGTTTCTTCAGGAGAGTGGTTCACCGACGAGAGTCGTCTGCGCCGACGAGAATCGGCCGAACCGCGGTCGAGCACCGGTTACGGAAATACAAGGAGAAAGCCTCGCGGAAAGCGCGGGGATGAATCCGACATAATATGCAGCAAACCACAAGATGTAGATTATCCGTAATCCCCACATTTATATTAATAAATACTCTATCTTCACATGTGAGCGACCGGCCACAGCGAACGAACACGTACACTGC
>UEZF01000146.1_pt1 | contig 15242 bp, 18 predicted proteins | sample 1903571 | NCBI WGS metagenome assembly UEZF01 (sample SAMEA4776352, study PRJEB27445) | saltern metagenome | biome: Hypersaline environment; feature: solar saltern; material: Pellet | place: Spain | collected 2014-08 | depth 0 m | reverse complement strand
TATATATCCTCAACTCGGGTTTGATATATTGAGATATATACCGCTTGTCACCGAAACAGAGAGAAACCGCTGAAGTGAACTGGGTTCGACGGTCAGCAACCGCAAGAGGCACTACACGAGAGACAGAGCGGCCACCGGAGCCGACGGTCGTCGGCGTTGCTTCATCACCAGAGCGCAGGGGACTGTCCACACTGCCGGGAGCCTCCACAGCGCTCGCCGGGCGGGTCGAGTCCGGTCCTGGGACTCCCGGTTGGGGTCGGTCGAGCCGAGACACATATATCGGTGGCCGCCCGAGAACAGCGACGTGACCGAGCAACTCGCTGCGGTCGTTGAGCGGAGTCGCGCGGAGGCCGCGACGGGCGCTCTGCGTGCTGAGGGTGTTTACGACGACACCCGCAGTGTCTTCGAGTGTGGCCCGGAGGCCGTGGGGCTCCCCGTGACGCGCCCTCCGGCGGCGACAGACGTGCTCAGGGTGGTCGTCGACGAGACACAGACCGGTTCGACGACACTGTCGGGCCTGCTGCGTGGGCGGGGGTGGAGCGAGACCGAACTCGAACAGGCACCCGAGTCCTGGGCCGTTGTCGGGGGTGTCGCGCTCGTTCGGGTCGCAGACTGTCCCCGGCCGACAGAGGTTGGTGAGGCGTTGCTCGCGCTCGTCGGTGGCGCGGACACGGTGCTCGCCCGGGAGAGTGTCGAAGGGCCGCGCGGTGAACCGGACGTGACGGTGCTCGCCGGCGAGGGTGACACCGAGACCGTCCACCACGAGCGCGGCATCGAGTACGCAGTCGACCTGGCGACAGTGCCGTTCTCGCCGGACGGGACAGAGCGTGCTCGCAGGGGTAAACAGGTCACCGACGGCGAGCACGTCCTCGACACGTCGGCGGGTGCTGGCTCTCTTACGCTTCCGATGGCACAGGGCGGCGCGACGGTGACCGCGGTGGAGCGCGATGCCGCGGCGTTTTCGTATCTTGTCGAGAACGTCGTTCGCAACGGGGTCGCCGACAGTGTCGAGACCTACCGCGCCGACTGCCGGGAGGTCGTCGAGGGGTTCGCCCCTGGGAGGGAGTTCGACCGGGTCGTCGTAGGCCGTCGCGGGGCTCGGAGTCACCTCGCAGACGTGCTTCGGGTGCTCGGGCCGGGTGGCACCGCCCACGTGTACGCGACGACACCCGACATGCTCCTGCCCGAGCGCCCCGCCCGCCGTGTCCGCCGGGCCGCAACGGCGGCCGACCGGTCTGTCGACTCGATGGAGATCCGCCGTGTCGGAGGCGATAGCGAGGGGGTGTCTGTCGTCGTCGACGCCGTCGTGACCTGAGACATGTCAACCTGTCTGCGGGGCTCCCTGACGCTGACACCGGCAGACGGTCGTACCGGTCGACGAGTTCGCCGCGGTCGGGGCTACTGGGTGCGCTCGTGAACGGGGCGAGACCGTGCTCGTTTGCCGCTCGGAGCTCGCGGATTGTCTCCTCGTCCGACCAGCGGGCGGCAATCTCGTCGACCTGTGGCGTCGGGTCGCCCGCGTCGCGCCACCGGAGCAACAGGTAGCCCAGTTCCACCCGCGGGTCACCGAGAAACACCGTCTCCCAGTCGAGGACAGCTGTGAGTGCCGGCTGTTCGGCCCCCGCGAGGACGTTCCCCCGGCCTGAAGTCGCCGTGAGACAGGGTCATCGGCGGGTCTGCCGGCGTGTGCTCTCGTAACCAGTTGGCCACCCGCCAAACTGCCGGTAGGTCGTGTCCGGTCACAGCCGTCGCCTCGTCGAGTCGTTCGATGTTTGCGACAACCTGCTCTCGGGGGTCGTGCGCTCACAGATATCGGCGAACCGGTCGGACTCCACGCTGTGGATATCCGCGAGGGCCTCTATCAGTGACAGCCCCACCTGACGGCGCCCGGTCGGATGTCGGAACCGCTCCGACAGGCGGTTCCCGAGCGGCACCGTCTCGCCCTCGAGGTGTGTCATCACGAGGAACCGCGCCCCGACAGCCGACTCGTCCGCACAGCACAACCGGCTCCGGAGCGTCGACGGCCGTCTCCTGCAGTTTTGCCAGCACCTCGTACTCCTTGCACGCGCCCAGAACGGACTCGGTGTCCCGCAGCATCTCGGGGGTCCGCAGGACGTACGGTCCCCTTGGTCCAGCGGTCGAGACGAGCAGGGAGGTGTTCATACTGTCGGCTGTAACTTCGTGGAACGATTCGGCACCCGGGGTACCGAACTGTGCCATTGGCTTACAGCCGACAGTATCAGCGCCTCGTGGAGCATCGAAACGTCGACGATATTCGCGTCCAACTCCGCCGAGAGATACGTCTCGAGGCGTGAGCTATCGACCGGTATCTCACCGTCAGCCATGCCCAAGGCAGCGCGAGCGAGGTGAAGTAGTAGCCGAAAGCCCGGCGACAGCTACCGCGATGCGTCGCGGAGCTCACCCCTCGTCGAACAGTCCGGAAACGTCGTCGTCGCGACTCTGCCGGCGGTCGGTGTGCTCGCCGAGGCGCTGGACGATGATGCCACGGTTCTCCGGTTCCCGCACGAAATCGAACAACAGCGTCACGAACGGGCTCGACGCGACATCGCTGGACAGGTCCTCACGCGCGTACTCGATTGCGGTCTCCACCAGTTGTTCGTCGTAGCCGTGTTCCTCGGCGAACACATCGGCCGCGACGGCGGTTGCCTCGAACCTGAGGTCCTCGAGCCCGAGTTTGTTCCCCTCGTGGGTGAGCGCGAGCGGTTGGCGTCGCTCGACAGCCTCGGGGTCCCGGGCGAGAGTCGCGAGTTCGGCACGCACCTCGGCCACGTTGACACCCCGGTACCCGGGCGGGAGTCCAGCCAGGTACTCGCCGGCACTGTCGGCCAGCCCCGTCGCCCCCGACCAGTTGCCGTTGCTCGTGTGGTACACCGCCGCAGTAAACTGAATGAGTCCGTGGAGAAACTGCTCGTCGTCTGTTCCGGAGTCGAGGTCGAGCCAGTGAGCCTCCCAGGCGTCGTGTGCGGCGTGGTACTCTCCGGCGTTGTAGATTGCGAGGCCGGCCCGCAGATGCGCGTCCATACGTTATCCTGTGCTCCGAGCGTAATAGGTCCAGTCACGGCACACGGTCCCCTCTGTGGCTCTCGCCAACCGGGACCTGACTGTGGACCTGCGGAGGGCGACCGCGAACTGCCGCCACACCACTTTTTTTCCGCCAGCCTGTACGTTCGGTATATGCCAGAGGAGACCGAGAGCGAGGAAACGTCGCTGGAGTCACTCGTCGCCACTCTGGTCATCTCCGTCACGGTAGTAACACCGTTCGTGCTGCTCGCGGCCGGCGTCTGGTGGTTCTGGATTGTCTTCGTGGTCGGATTCGCCGGGGTGCTTCCGGCCGCGGTGCAACTCGCCAGGTGGTACGAGAGCCGCCAGGAATCCCACCCCCAATCCCAGTCCCACACCGAGAGCGACCCGTTGGAGTCGCTCCGGGAGCGCTACGCCAGCGGCGAGATAGACGAGGCGGAGTTCGAGCGGCGCGTCGAGCGACTGCTGGAGACCGAGAGCAAGACAGAGACCGAGCAGCTCTACGGAGGAAGGGAGAGAGACCGGTCCGAGTCCGAGTCCGGGTCCGACAGAGGCGAATCGGACTCCACAGACCGGGAGTTCGAGCGGGAACTCGACCGGAACTGAGTCGCAGACGGCCTGTCGACCGGATGTCGGACACCGACCAGGTCCAGCGCGAGCAACCGGGACCAGAGCGCTCGTTCGCGCGGCGGAACTTCTCGACGTCTGTGGACAGTGCCGGGCCGCCACCTATCCGGCTGTCTGCGGCGTGCAGGTGTCGGTCGTGACTGTGAGAGAGTTCGCCGAACCGACTCCGAGGCGATTTACCCCACGGTCGGCCTCGCGAACCGGAAGAGCAGATAGAGGACAACTCCGGCGGCAACGCCGAGCAGGACCTCCTCGACGACTAGGAGTGTGTACCCCTCGACCATCAGTATCAGTGTCCACATGACGAACGTGAACATCTGTGCCCGTTTGCGGTCCTGCTCCGGGTGGTCGCTGTCGCTCTCCGGTGTGTCCAGGTCCTGTGAGTCGGCGGTCGCACCGTCGTCGTCGGTGTCCCACCCGGAGTCGGTGCCCCAACCGGTCTCGGAGTCCTCGCCACCGGACTCGGATTCAGAGCGGCCTGTCCCCCACCGTGACTCCGAGTTGCTGTCGTCGCTCACGGCCGTTACTCCGCACGACGGGAGTATGACTCTGCCGGTACAGGTGTCGAGCGTATCGAGAGCACCGTCCGCGGTTACGGTCTCGCTCCGGACACCGGACCTGCAGGTCGTGGTGAGTTCGTCCACGTGACCGAGGCCCGAGTGTGAATCGGCTCTGTTCACCGGACGGCCTGGTCCGCCGTTCGCAAAAATCGTGCCGCCGAACTGCGTGGACCGCTCTCTGCCGGTCACGCGGTGTCTTCCGGACTGTACTGTCGGTCTACTCGTCCTCGGTCTCGATCTCCAGCACCGTGCCGTCGTCGGCGTGGACCGTGACCTCGGTCTCCAGACCGTTCTCGGTCACGAGTTCGACCTCGTACGCGGGGGTACCGTCCTCGCTCTCGAGTTCGACCTCCTCGACGGTCCCGTTGGCCTCGGCGGTCGCAATACCGACCGCGTCCTCTTCCGAGAGGCTGACGTTCCCGGGCGCAACGTACTCCTCGTTCTCGTGCTCCTCGTCCTCGGCTTCGGACTCCGTTTCTAGGACAGTGCCGTTGTTGGCGTGGACAGTGACCTCAACCTCCGTGTTGTTCGACGTCACGAGTTCGACCTCGTACGCGGGGGTGCCGTCCTCGCTCTCGAGTTCGACCTCCTCGACGGTCCCGTCGACCTCAGCGGTCGCGATACCGATCGCGTCCTCCTTCGAGAGGCTAACGTTCCCGGGCGCAATGTACTCCTCTTCGGTCTCGTTCTCTTCCTCGTACTCCTCGGAGTGCGAAACGTTGTTCTGTGCCATCGAGTCATCGTCGTCGCCGAGCATGGACGATCCAGGGTCCTGCGCATGTTATTTGGTATATGTATCTAACAGTGGTACACGCGCCTAACAACGACGCCTGGCAGATTTCGAGAACACCGGTAATATATTTCACATGATATTTCGGCCCTCGTCGACGCGGTCGCGAGTCCCGGTCCAGCATCCCGATGAGAGGACGGTGACGGCGATGCCTACCGGCGCCGGTGTATCCACAGTCACCGCTCGGGTCCGGGAGCGAACACGGTGCCGGCGGGACAACGCTTAATCCCGGCAGATTCAGATATCACATCGATGGACGTCGCACTGCTCACAGTCGGTGATGAACTGCTGGCCGGAGACACGGAGAACACGAACGCGACGTGGCTGGCGAACAGACTCGCGGCGGCCGGTGCGACTGTCACCCGTATCCTCACTGTGCCGGACGAGGAGTCGGTGATCGCCGACGCGGTCGCGCGGTATCACGAGGCCTTCGACGCGGTCATCGTGACCGGAGGTATCGGTGGCACACCGGACGACGTGACGAAGGCCGGGGTCGCGCGGGCGTTCGACTGCCCGCTCGTCGTTCCCGACGAGGTCCGGGCACGCCTCAAGACAAAGGCCGAGCAGTTCGCCGCGGACAACCCCGAGATGGTGTCCCGCTACGAGATGGACCTCGACCTCGACGCCTGGGCGTCGGTGCCCGAGGCCGGGCAACCGCTCCTGACCGACGAGAGCTTCGCCGCCGGCTGTGTCATCGATGGCGTCTACGTTTTTCCCGGGATTCCAGACGAACTCAAAACGATGTACGAGACAGTCGCCGACGAGTTCGACGGTGACCGGACCGCCGAGACGATCCACACACCCGCACCCGAGGGCGCGCTGGTCGGAGCGGTGACGGACGCACGCGAGCGGTTCAATGTCGTCGTCGGCAGCTACCCGCGGACGGACGAACAGCCGGGTCGCGTGAAGGTGACCGGTGACGACCCGGAGACCGTCGCTGACGCGACCGCCTGGCTCCGCGACCACATTGAGACGGAGTAACCGGCTCTCTCACCCGGCGTCGACCTGACGACACGGCTAACTGTCCCCGCCGGGACACCAGCAGGACGTTTAATAGGGTTTCGGAACTACCTGTTGTATGATCCGGCTCAGCCGCAAGGTGTACGACAGTATCGTCTACCACGCCTACTCCGGAAACAACGAGGAGGTCTGTGGTGTGCTCGCCGGGACCTACGGGAGCGACGAGAGTCGTGTACTCGGCTCGCGGCAGGCGACGAACGTCGCAGAGACACCACAGATTCGCTACCGAATCGACCCGGCAGAGCAGTTCGAGATAGTCGAGGGTATCGAGGACGAGGAGATGGCAGTCGTGGGGTTCTATCACTCACACCCGGGCGGCCCGACAACACCCAGCGAAACCGATATTGACCGGGCGACCTGGCCGGACCACTCGTATCTCATCTGTGCACTCGACGGCTACCCCTTCGTGGGTTCGTGGCGGTACCGGGCGGAGACGGAGACGCTCGAACAGGAGACTGTCATCGTACAGAACACCCCCGAGACCACTGTCTGAGCAGTCGATACATCGTCTTATCCCGTTCTATCTCACCGCTCCGAGACATCAAAAACGGTGTTTACTGGCGTGATGACCCACACCACCTACAATACGGTTACAGGTGGTCAGTCCCCGACCTCGAGCTCCGGCTCCTCGCTGTCGAGGTCGATAGCGCAGGACTCGGAGTAATCGACATCGTGGACCGACTCGATTGCCGGGTCGTCACCACAGACCGGGCAGTCGTCCTGTTTCGGGATCTCGACCCGGTCGAACTCCATGTCGAGCGCGTCGAAAAACAGCATCGACCCGTCGAGCGAGTCGCCGGTGTCGATGAGGTGTTTCACCGTCTCGGTCGCCTGGAGAGCGCCGACGGTCCCCGGAAGCACACCGAGCACACCCGCGGTGGCGCAGTTCGGAACCATCCCGGCCGGCGGTGCCTCGCGGTAACACGGCGAGTCGTCGCCGCCGGCGAAGGTTGTCACCTGCCCCTCGAACTTGAATATCGAGCCGTGCGAGAACGGAACCCCCGCCAGTGTGCAGGCGTCGTTGACCAGATACCGTGTCCCGAAGTTATCCGTGCCGTCGACGATGAACTCGTAGTCTCCTATCAGGTCGTCGATGTTGGTCTTCGTGACACGCGTTTCGTGTTTCTCGACGGTGATGTCGGGGTTGAGTTCGGTCACGAACTCCGCGGCGGAGTCGACCTTCGGCCGACCGACATCGTCGTCGCTGTGAACTATCTGCCGCTGGAGATTCGACAGTTCGACGACATCGTCGTCGGCGATACCGAGCGTGCCGACACCGGCGGCTGCCAGATACTGGATGATCGGCGACCCGAGTCCGCCGGCTCCAAGAACGAGCACCGACGCGTCAAGCAGTGACTTCTGCCCCTCCGGACCGACATCGTCCATTATGATATGCCGGGAGTACCTGTCTAGCTGTGTCGCGTCAAGGTCGAGTCCACTCATACCGTCATGTGGGGCGCAATCTGTATAACACCGACGTTCGGGAACAGTACTGCCGTTATTACAGACGCTGTCAGCACGGACAGGACGACGACACCTCCGGTCGATTGCCGCTGGCGCGCGGTTTTTCTCTACGCAGGCCGAACCGGTTGTATGCCCACACTCAAAGTTCCGGCCGCACTGGCAGGCGGGTCCGGCACCTCGAAGGTAGCGGTCGAAGGAGACACGCTCCGAGAACTGTTCGACAACCACGCGACCGAACACGGGCCCGAACTCAGGGACAGTGTCATCGAGGACGGAGTCATAAAGGAGTTCATCAACGTCTACATCGACGGCACGCCGACCGAGGACCTCGACAGCGAACTCGGCGCCGACGCACAGATCCGTGTCATCCCTGCGGCCAGTGGCGGCCGATAACCTGGGCTCCCCGGGGCGGGAGCAGTCGACAGCTCTGTGACACCCTGTTCTTTCCTGGCAGTCTCAAAGATACTCCTCCCACAGCGGGATATCGGCGTACTTATCACCGCGGTCACATAGCACGAACACGACGGTATCGTCGTCGTCGAGTGCACCCGCCGAATCGAGCTGTGTGACAGTCGCCGCGCCGGCACCAGCGGAGGTGCCGACGAGGAACTGTCCGTCGACCCTGAGATGCTCCCGGACGGTTGCCGTGTCGTGTTGCCCGGGGTCCGCGATCGTCAGTTCGCGGTCGGCGTACCGCTCGCGGAGCCCCCGCGCGCAGTCGTACGCGGCCGCTGTCGAGACGTACTCCTTCCGGTCGAGCACGGACTCGTCGTACGTCTCGGGGTGGTAGTGGTCGCCCGACCGGAGGTATTTCAGCCCATCGATAGCGTGGAGTGGGCCGTCCGGTTCGAACCCGACGACGGTGACCCGGCCATCCGACAGGTCTTGGAGGCCGCGGCCGGTCCCGGTGATGGTACCGCCGGTGCCGACACCGGCGACGAACTGTGTCACCACCCCGTCCGTTGCGTCGTAGATCTCCCGCGCCGTCGTCTGCTCGTGTGTGCCGGGGTTGTCGGGGTTCTCGTACTGGTTCGGTCTGAAGTAGGCCCCGGGGTCGGCCGCGACGAGTTCCTCGCAGGTCTCAATGACCGCATCGTAGCCGCGGTCCGCGTCGACGAACCGTATCTCGGCCCCGGCGTCCCGGACCGCGTTCACCTTTCCCTCCGAGGCGTTGTCCGGCATCACAATCTCGACATCGTACCCGCGGGCTCCGGCCAGGCGGGCGAGTTCACTTCCGGTGTTGCCCGAACTCGGCTCGATGAGGGTCACGTCCTCGTTTAGCTCACCCCGTTGCTCCGCGCCGTCGAGCATCCCCTTTGCCACCCTGGACTTTATCGACCCGCCCCCGTACGGCGAATCGTATAGGTTGAACCACTCAGCTTTCGCATAAACCGTCGCGTCGGTGTCGAGTTCGAGATCTATCTCGAGCAACGGCGTCTCGAAGATCGTCGACTCGTCGACGACATCGTCCATACACGAGATTAGAGAGTCGTGGGCAAGAGTTCGGCGGAACCCGTCGGCGTCGGAGATAGAGGTCAAGTCTGACTCTTTCGAAACCAGTTAGTTCGGACAGCCACTACAGAGGTGTATGAGTCAGCCATCCTGGGAGGACGTTGTCGAACTCCCGGACGAACTCGACGACGAGACCGCGGAGCAACTGCACACAGATGCCGCCGAGGTACAGGACATGACCGGCGAGGTTTGTCCGTACCCACAGGTCGAGGCAAAAAAGGCAATCGCGGGACTCGACAAAGGGGACCTGCTCGTCCAGGAGACAGACCACGTACCCAGCACCGAGAACGTCCCGAAGGCGGTCGGTGACGACGCCGACGCGAAGGTGTGGAAGTCCGGCGACGGGTTCTACCGCATCTTCCTCCACAAGAGCTAACTATGGTCGAGGAGCTCTCCCCCGAGGCGGTCAAGAAACGCATCGAGGACGACGACGCACAGGTGGTCGACATCCGTCCGCCCACCCAGTTCGAGCGGGGACACATCCCCGGCGCTCTCAACATCCCGATGTCACAGCTCCCCGCACAGGTCGACGAGATTGACTGGGGTGAGGAGGTGGTCTGTGCCTGCCCCATCGGGCAGTCCTCGATACAGGCGGCCAAACTCATCCAGAGCTTCGAGGGCGTCGATGACGATGCCACCGTCGCCAGCATGGAGGGCGGCTACCGGGAGTGGGAGTACGACCTGGAGCGTGGCGAACAGTCCGAGGCCTGAGCGAGCGGTCCCGGTCGGTATCCTCACCCCTCACAGCCCGTCTGTACCGGTTCGACCCCGTCGTGATGGTGACACCGTGGGTCGCAGGCTCAGAGCGCGCAACCGACCTCACGGTACATGTAGTGTGTCATGATGTAGACCCCGGCGATGATGCCGGCACCGGCCAGAAACGAGTGCACAGACAGGAGTGCGACACCCGAGAACAGATTCGCGATGTTGCAACCGGCAGCGAGGCGGGAACCGACACCCATCAACAAGCCACCGACAATGTAGTTCGGGAGGCGCTCGCGCTTCGGTTTGCGGATTCTGAAATCACCTGACGCGTACGCCGCGAGGAACGACCCGACGATGAGTGACCCGATCATCAGCATGTCAACCGTCACCCCGATGTTACCGTCGCGGAACAGTATCGAGCCCCAGTACTCGATGTTCGCCACGTCGACACCCGCCTCACCGAGCAGGTAGCCCGCCCAGCGCGCCTCGCTCCCGGTGATGGCCCAGTGGCCGTGCACCCAGAACCACACGCTCGCGACGAGCGCCATCGCGATACCGGCGGTCCGTGCATCCCAGGAGTCGCGCAACCGCTCGCGGACCGGTCGGTCGTCCGTCCAGAACCCACGGAGATACGACACGGTCCCGTCGACGATACCCCGCACCCCGACGGCGAAAGCAGTGACCACGCGCCGGCCACCGAGACTCGCCTGTGCACGGGTGTCTGCTACCGGTCCCTGCCCGCCCGACGGCTCGTCCGGGAGTCGCGCTCGGTACAGGGTACCAGAGGCACACCCGCCGGCGAACGTCATTCCGAGACCGAACACGAGTCCACCGAGAAACGACCCTAACCCCCAGGCCGGCGTCCAGAACCCTCGAAAGTACCCGAACGTCGCCTGCAGACTCCAGAACAGCGTCATCACGCCGATACCGACCAGCACACCCTGCAGGACACGGGTGTCTTTGAACGCCACGAAATCCCGGAACGCGCTGACAAAACAGAACCGCGCCTTCTGGAGGAAGACCCCAAAGAGCAGTCCCACAGCCAGCGACACCGCGATATATCCGCCCGGTGAGAGCGCCATACAGTTAGCTGTGGAGTCAGATATAAAACGCGCCCGGAGCCGGTCGTACTTGTGCTCTGTTCGGTCTGCCGGCAACAGTTGCTGGTGCTGTTACGCTGAGACACGACTGGAGCGGGTGTCACCCGTACCAGCGTCGGTGTAGGGGTCGTACTTGCCGGTATCCCGGTGTCGAGGCAAGAGGCGATGGTTCCGGGGTCGGTTTAAAACCGCAGGCACAGTGGGTAGTATGAGCAACGACTGCTGTGAGGACACGGACCGCGGGTCGACATCGGGGGAGATACCCAACCCCAATCCGACAGACCCGTTTGACTCCGGTATCAACCGGCGACGACTGCTCAAGACATCGGGGGGGCTCGGCGTCACGGCAGCGCTGGGCGGTTGTCTGGGTGACTCCGGCGACGCCGGCGATCCGACGATGCTCGTGTTCAACACCGGTGACCGGACTGTCAGTGTCATCGACGCCGAGACCGACGAACTGCTCGACAGCATCTTCATCGACACGACAGCCTCGTTTCCGGCGAACCAGTACACGACCGGCACCGACAGTGACTATGATATCGCGTGGCTGAACGTCTCCGGCGGTGTCCGCGGGTTCGACCAGAACAGTCTGGAGGAGCGGGCGTTCGTAGAGACAGGGTACGGCCCGAACTACCCGAACGTGACACCCGACGGGGAGCACCTCGTCATCGCATCGGGCGGGACAACGAATCTACCACCGAACCCGGACGACCCGCCGAACCACGAGATCTCCCGCGTCGACGCCAACCCGGAGAGCGACTCGTTCGGCGAGGTGACCGCACGTATCGAGACCGACTACGTCGGGCCCTGTGATATGACACTCGGACCCGACGGGGAGTACGCCTTTGTCGTCGACGTGAACGGTGAGACACTCCGTATCGTGCGTGTCGACCCGTTCGAGAACGCCGCGCTCGTCGACGTCGGCGAGTCGGTCACCAACGGCGATGTGCTCCCGTTTATGTGTACGGCGTCGTTCGACGGCGAGTTGCTGCTCGTGGAGAACGGCGAGGGCGAGATCGGGCCGGAGCCGGATATCGAACGTGTCGGCTCCGAGAGTATCTGGGACATCTCGGAGCCGGAGAACCCGGAGGAACTCACACGGATCACACGCGACGACGGACTGCCCGGGGCACCGATCACCAGCGAGGTCGCCCCTGACACCGAGGCCGCGTACCTGTTCACCCCCGGTTCCGGTGTCACTGTGGTCGACCTGGACGGGGAGCGCTCCGATGTGACCAACACGCTCGATATCGGTGGCACAGCAATCTCGGGGGCCTGGGGACCGAACCGGGAGAAGCTGTACGCGCCTGTGCAGGACGCGAACCAGGTTGCCGTGATCGAACACGAGAGCCGGTCGGTTGTTGAGACGGTCGAGGTGGGTGAGGCCCCGACCGGTGCGCTCGCGGGGACGGTGCGCCCGGAGGCGGACGCCGCGTCGCGGGCACAGGCCTCGCTGGCCTCACTGGGACTCAGCTTCGGACAACAGGAATCGACGTTCTGCATGGATGAGCACTGCTACTGTAGATAGATGACCGACGACACCGACCCGACACCGACGAGACGGGCACTGCTCAGGGCGGCCGCAGGAACGGGCGCGGTCGGTCTGGGCTCGACAGCCGGCTGTGTGAACGTTATCACACCCGTCGACCGCGCCGAACGGACCGCCGTCCAGGGCAACGTCGGCTACCTAGTCGGAGTACCCTGGCTCGCGGACAACCGCGACGACGTTGTCGTGCTGGACGCGCGTAACAGAGAGCGGTTCCGGGCGGAGCGCATCTACGGCGCCCGGCACGTCCCGCTCGACCGGGTGACCCAACAGCACGAGACGGGTCGCGGACTGGCCCCGGACACGGATACGATTGCGACCGCGTTCGCCGACCGCGGGCTCGACCCGACAGACGAGTGGATGGCTCGCCGAACACGTCGGGTCGTTCAACGCCGACGGGCCGGCTCTGATCGACTGTCGCAGCCCCGAGGCGTATCTCGGAGCAGCAGGATCGGCGGCGCTGAACCCGGAGAACGACCGGCACGGCCACCTTCCGGGTGCGCTCAACGTCCACTGGGTCGGGAACGTGGCCGGTCGTCAGCTCACGGCACCCGGTGACCTCGTCCAGATGTACGAGGGTGAGGGCGAACTCGACCGGGACGAGCCGACCGTTGTCTACGGGGATAAAAACGTGAACCCGACATCGACGTGGCTGACACTCCGGGCCGTCGGGTTCGAGGATGTCCGGCTCTATGACGGTGGCTTTGCCGAGTGGGCGAACGTGGACACGGACCGTGGCCGACACCCCGTCGAGACGGCGACGAACGTGGTCATCGAGACCGATGGTGAACTCGGCGGTGAGGACTCGAGTGGCGACTTCTCCTGCACCGGATGACCAGCCCGAACCCCGGGGGTTCAATCGCCGCGGTGCCGTGTGAGGGGGCCGACGAGCTGGTGATACTCGACGTCGACACCGGGGACCATCTCGGCTCAATCTCGGTCGGTCCGGACCCGGTCCACGCGACGACGGCCGCCGGGAGCACGTTCGTCGCGACGATGGGTGATCGGGCCGTGAGCGCGGTTACCCCCGAGGGTGCCGTCGAGCGAATCGAGACGGGGGTGCTCGGCCCGTCACACTTTGCGACCGCCGGGGGCAACCTGTTCGTCTCCTGTTCTGCGGGCGACAGTCTGTCGGTTATCGACCCGGTCGACCGGCGGTTGCTCGGGCGGATTCCCGTCGGGGCCGAACCACATGAGGTGGCGACCGGGCCGGCGGAGACGGCGCTTTATGTCGGGAGTCGCCGCGAGGGTCGGGTCGATGTCGTCTCCGTCCCGGACCGGTCGGTGGTCGACTCAATCGATATCGGCCCCAACGCCCGTGTCCAGGGTGTCACAGTCGGCCCCGACGGTGACCGTGGGTACGCGGTCGACCAGCGAGGCACACGCGTGGTGGCCTTCGAGACGACACCCGACCACAGCGTCCAAGACACCGCCGCAGTCGGTGCGGACCCCTACGACCTCGTCGTGACCGACCGGCGCGTGCACGTGCCGGGTCGCGACGCCGGAACTGTCCACGCGTTCGACCGCGAACTGGGGTCGGTGACCGTCCACGACGGGTTCAACCGGCCGGTCGACCTCCTCGCGGCCGACGACTCGCTGTGGGTGCTCGATGCCGGGCGCGCCGGACTCGTCTCGCTCACCGGCAGGTTTGTCGACACCCCGGCCCCCGGACTCGCCGCGTCCTCTGCCGGTGACCGTCTGTTGCTCTCTCACTACGACGACAGCCTCGTCTCGCTCGTGAGCCCCACCGAGGGGGTCGTCTGGGTGTCTGAGGTGCCCGCCCGTCCGTTCGGGGCGGTGCTGGTCTGAGCACGACAGTCACGACTGTATCCAGATTGTCTCGATACCGCAATCGGGACACTCACGCACCGTCCGTAGCGGCCCGTCGACGGCACCGGCCTGCTCATCGGGCACCGTTGCGACTGCCCCTCTGTCACAGATGACACACTCGAAGGTCACCTCCATACACCCACTACCGACCGACGTGAATATATCTGCCTCGCTCTCTCCGGGTGACCGGCAGGCTCTGTCGGGTGAGACTCCGAACCGCTGGTGTCCCGACGGGGTCAGTCGTCGGCCGTGGCGGGAGGCGTATCGGCCGGATCGACGGTGAGACGACGGTGGAGCCAGGGGACGACAGTGTCGTCGAGACTGTATCTCCCGCTCCCTGTTATCATCAGCGCCGAGGTGAGACCGAACAGGGTGATGTGGGCGAGCACCGGGTCGTCGGAGAGACCGAACAGCGTCATCGTCAGGACGACGAACCCGGCAACCGCGGCGCCGCGTGTGAAGCAACCGGCGAGAAAGAGCACCCCGATACCGAACTCGACGAGGCCGGCACCGAACACCCACAACTCCGGACTGACCGGCACCACACTCGTCAGGCCGTACTGTTCGACAACCTCCAGTCCGCCTGCGGGCTGGAGCCACTTCTGGGAGACACCGAGATAGACAAAGTTGAATCCCAGTCCGACCCTGATGAGTATCGGCGCACGTTCGCGTGTCAGACCGACACGATTTAGGAGTTTACTCGGAGTCGGACTCCCGCGAAACCAGCTCAGGAGCGTCCCGTCGGTCACCACAACCCGGCGTATGAGCATATCCGCGGAGGGCTGACCCGGGCCGACGACCAGAATCCCGAGGAACCCGCCGACGAACTCGCTCGCAAGCAACAGTTCCGGGAAGTTCGTCACCAGTCCGGCGAGGTACGCGACCAGTCCGGCGGCGGCCTGGCGCACCCCCGTCACGCCGTCGGTGAGCACGACCACCGCGACGACGACCGCAGCCGTCAGCACCACCAGCGCGGGCACGCTGTGGGTCCAGCCCCGGTGGGGTCCGGTGACGGCCCCGACGAGCGGGTCGACGAGATCGTCGAC
>UEZF01000022.1_pt1 | contig 15698 bp, 17 predicted proteins | sample 1903571 | NCBI WGS metagenome assembly UEZF01 (sample SAMEA4776352, study PRJEB27445) | saltern metagenome | biome: Hypersaline environment; feature: solar saltern; material: Pellet | place: Spain | collected 2014-08 | depth 0 m | reverse complement strand
GACGTGTTTCCGCGCGCCGAGGTCGACCAGTAGCTCCACACGCCCCCGGTCGAACGAGCGGAGCTTCAGCCGCACCAGCCCATCGGGATACAGGTATGCCTTGTCAACGCGTGCACCCTCGTACGCGCCAAGCTCACCCGCGAGCGCCGCGAGGTCGACGCTCGTCAGCTCCCGCTTTTGATCCATGTATGGCCTTGCCGCACTGGCCTCAAAGGAATGTCGCTACCGGTCCAGGTCGGCGAGCCCCGCCTCCAGCAGGTCCGAGAGCACCTCGCGGGCGTGACCGTCGGGCCGTACCGACTCGTAGACCGCCTCTATCTCGCCGTTGCTGATGACAAACGTCGTTCGTCCGGCTGTTCCGGCAGGCCCCTCTGGAACGTCGTAGGCATCGGCGAGTTCGCGGTCGGGGTCCGCGAGCAGGTCGAGCCCGAGCTCGTGCTCGTGTGCAAACGCGCAGTGTGAGTCGACGCTGTCGACCGAGACCCCGTACACCTCGACACCGGCCTCCCGGAACTCGTCAAGCGCCGCGTCGAACTGTGTTGCCTCCATCGTGCAGCCGCGGGTGTCGTCACGCGGGTAGAAGTAAAGTACCGTCGTCCCGTCGAGCGGGAGCGTCGTCTGCTCGCCGTCCTGGTTCGGTGCCGAGACCGCCGGAGCCGGATCGCCTGCCTGTAGTGTCATGCCAGACCCTCGTGTTGCCGCGGTCAAGACGGTAGCGGTCCGGGACGCAGTCGGGGTCACCGGCCACGGGAAACCGGGCGTATTTATTTCCGCGGCAACAACGTACTGTCAACTATGGCAGAGGACTTCTACGAGGTACTTGGGGTGTCACGGGACGCCTCCGATGAGGAGATAGAGCAGGCGTACCGCGAGGCAGTCCGGAACTACCACCCGGACGTGAGCGACGACCCCGACGCCGAGGAGAAGTTCAAGAAGGCAAAAACGGCAAAGGAGGTGCTGACGGACGAACAAAAGCGTAAACAGTACGACCAACTCGGTCACGAGCGGTTTATTGAGGCCGAGAAGCGGGGCGGTGCCGGCGGCAACGGCCCCGGGGCGTGGCTACCCGCCGGGGACCGACTCGCGGACCTGTCCAAACTGCAACGGGCGGGGTGAGACGACACGCGTCAGACAGACCGCCTTTGGTCGAATGCAGCAACGCTCGGCCTGCCGGCGGTGTGGTGGCGAGGGCACAATCCACGAGGAAACCTGTTCGACCTGTCGTGGCGACGGGGTGGTCCGCAACCAGGCGACACTCGCGGTCGAGATACCCGCGGGGATCCGTGACGGACAGACGCTTCGGATGGACGGCGAGGGTGCACCCGGAGACGGCGGCCGAGCGGGCGATCTACTCATCGAGATCAACGTCGAGGACCACCCCGAGTTCGAGCGCGACGGCGACGACCTAGTGAAGCGCGAGCCGATCTCGTTCCCGCAGGCGGTGTTCGGTGACACGATCGATATCGAGACGATCGACGGCACCGTCGAGTTCGACCTTTCCTCGGGCACCCAGAGCGGGGAGACGTTCCGGCTGTCCGGAAAGGGGATGCCCCGCCTCCGCGGGCGTGGCCACGGCGACCTCTACGTGAAGGTGCAGGTTGTCACCCCAGACAATCTCAGCGCCGAGCAGCGTGAGGCACTCGAGACGTTCGCCGCTGCCGGCGGCGAGGATATCGAGGTCGAACAGGGCTTTTTTGACCGCCTCCGGAACAGTCTGTAGACGGGAACACTCGCCTCTCTCGTGGCGACCAGGCCCGAGCGTGACGGTGTCGCCGTCGACGCACCCGACCGGAGTGCCCCCTACAGCTACAGAGGGCTGTACTGTCGGCGCGACCGTCCTCGTCGGCGGGGACACGAGTGCGACACACGTTCTCGGGGGGACCGAGGGTCGAAAGGACTAACCCCCGACGCGAGTATCCTGACATATGAGCGATGATGAGCCCGGCGAGTACTACACTGAAGAGCGGTGGCAGAACTGGCTCAACAGACTCCGCGACGAGGAACTCGACGCCGAGGAGGAGGAGTCGGCGCGACTGCTACTGAATCTCCAAGACGACACCGCCATCGCGGTTGCGAAGATACTCAACGACTACCAAGACGACACCATCGGCGAGGAGCGGGCGCTGGGGGAGCTCACCGATATCCAGGAGATCGCGCTCGAGGAGGTCGAGTTCGACGACGAGGAGGCGGCGATGTTGCTCGACGGGGTCCAGACCTCGCTGCTCTGCGTGCTGTACGCCGCACAGGAGTTCATCGCCGAGGGACCGGCCGAGGGTACAATCGGACGGTACATCGAGGCCGCCACCGTCGCAGAGGAGGAAGAACGGATCGACGACGCGCTCGGCTACTGTGTCCAGGCCGGAACGATGCTCGTTGGCGGCCAGCATCTCGACCACGAGATGGCCGAGGAGCTCGAGTTTGGGCTGGTCGAACAGTGGGTGAACGGGCTCGGCAGCCTCCAGACCGCGATGAGCGACCCCGAGTTCGTCGAGGAAGAGGGGTGACCGGCCCGGTTCCCGCACTCTCACCTGCTCTGTCCTCCCGGGTGGTTCTGGTTTGTTTGGACACCGCGTCTGCTGTTCTCGACCGTGAGTCCGGGTTGTGTCCCGTTGCCGTGGACTCTGTCGGACCGCGGTCCACCCGAACTGTGACTCCTGGGCGACAGTCGTGACTCGGTTGCCGAGTAGATGACTGATTGGTACGGTCGTGCGTGCGTATTTTTACACCGTTCCAAAATCCGGGAGGAACAGCCCGTGAACGGAGAGTCTGTGACGACCCGGCGGTAACGAGTCACGCACGACCGTATGAGCGTTCGGCGTTCTGATGTCGAGAACGGAAGCACGGTCGAGACAGCAGCTGTCTCGCTCGCGGGTTGGAAAACAGACACACTGTTTCTCGGCGCGAATCAGTAGCCCTTCTGCTGGGGGCTACAGGAGATCACGACACTCAAAGGCACACTCCCCTTGCCCACCGGAGACCAGTCTGACCACTCATATACCGTCGAGGGTATCGACTACCGCGCGAGAGCCACAGTCGAAAGGGCTTAGCATCGTCAGAAAAATTGAGCCGGTGTGGGACTGTACGACAGGTACCTGGCCGCTCGGCTCGGGCGCGGGCCACAGCTCCCGGAGACGGTGGCGCTGGTCATCACGGAGCGTGACCTGCTGACCGCCGCGGCCTACGAGACCCTCGAGGCGTTTCTGGGGTGGGCCTTTGAGTTCGACGCCGAGCGGGTCGTCGTCTACGTGAGTCTCCGCGACGAGGGGGCGACAGCAACGTTAGAGCGGGTGTTCGAGCGCCTCGACACGCCCCGAGAGATGGCGGTCCGCACACCCGGTGACCAGCGCCGCGCCGAGGCGCCGGTGCAGGTGAGCCTGGGGCTGGGGGGGAAACACGAGTTCGCCTCGGCGGTTCGCTCTATCGCGGAGGACGTCGACGCCGGCCGTCTCGGCGCGACGAAGGTGACCGAGACACACGTCGAGGAAAGACTCGTGTTCCCCGAGGACCCGGATCTTATCGTGAGGACCGGGGACGAGCGGCTCTCGGATTTCATGATCTGGCAGTCTGTCTACGCCGAACTCCACTTCACCGATGTCAACTGGCAGAACTTCCGCCGCCGGGACTACCTCCGGGCGCTCCGGGACTACCAGACCCGACAACGCCGGTTCGGGGAGTGATCACACGCCGGCGGTCAACAGGTCGTGGGCCTCGAGTCGGTCGAACGCCTCCAACAGCCGCTCTGTCGAGTTCGCGTACGAGAGCCGCGCGTAGCCGGGCGTGCCGAACGCGCTCCCGGGGACCGTCGCGACGTGGGCCTCGCCGATTGCTGTCTCACACCACGCCTGGTCGTCCTCGGCGACGGGGAGCATCAGGTAGAACGCACCCTCCGGTGCCGGCACGTCGACGCCACGGTCCGCGAGTTCCGCGACGAGCGTGTCCCGGCGGCGCTCGAAGGCCGCGGCCATCTCGGCGACGGCCTCGTCGGTGTTGCGAAGCGCCTCGACGCCGGCGTGCTGGACGAAGTTCGTCGCACAAGACACCGAGTGGCCGTGGACCTTCCCCGCCTCCGAGACGAGTTCCGCCGGCCCCGCGAAGTAGCCGAGTCGCCAGCCGGTCATCGCGTAGGCCTTCGAGAACCCGTTGAGGGTGATCGTCCGGTCACCCATCCCCGACAGCGACCCCAGGCTCGTCATCTCACGGCCGTCGTGGACAATCTGCTGGTATATCTCGTCGGAGACGACCGTGATGTCGTGGTCGACGGCCAGGTCACGCACGCCTTCCAGCGCGGTGTCGGTGTAGACCATCCCGTGTGGGTTGCCCGGCGAGTTGACCACGAGCAGGTCCGTATCGTCCGAGACAGCAGCCTGCAGGTCATCGAGTGCACCCTCGAGGTGGAACCCGTAGGGGGTCGTGTCGACCCGGGTGAGCGACCCGCCGGCGAGTTTCGTCATCGCCTCGTAGGAGACCCACGCCGGGTCGATCAGCGCCACCTCGTCGCCCTCTCCGATCAGGGTCTGGAACACCTCGTACAGCGCCTGCTTCCCGCCAGGTGTGACCATCACGTCCTCGGCGTCGTGGTCGAGGCCGTCCGCGCGGAGTTTCTCGGCGATCGCCTCCCGGAGCGCCGGGATACCCGGGGAGGGTGTGTAGCCGGTCTTGCCGGCGTCGAGGGCGTCGTGGGCGGCCCGTTTCACGTTCTCGGGCGTGTCGAAGTCCGGCTCGCCGACACTCAGGTCGACGACGTCGACACCCTGTGATTCGAGCGCGCTCGCCTCGTTGCTGATGGCGAGCGTGGCGCTCGGCGATACCCGTCCGACGCGGTCGGTAAACTCGAACAAACTCATAGCTCCTCCAGTTGTCCCGCAAGCTCGATTGCACTCTCGACGGCCGTCGCGCCGTGCTCGATGCGGGCGCGGGCCTCGTCGTGACTCATGCCCGGGCCGGTTATCCCGAGCGTGACCGGGGTGTCCCGGTTGAGGCTGATGTCGGTCAGCGCCTGTGCGGCGGCGTGGCCGATCACCTCGTCGTGGTCGGTGTCACCGGTCACGATGGCCCCGAGCACCGCCACGGCGTCGATATCGTCACGCCGTGCGAGGCGGTCGGCCGCGAGCGGCGTGTCGTACGACCCCGGCACCCTGACTGTCTCCACGAGTGTGACATCGTGTTCCTCGACTGTCTCGCGTGCCCGCTCGGCCATCCGCTCGGTGACCGGCGTCTCCTTGTTGAACCGTGAGACCACGAGCCCGAGCCGTATCATACCTACTACGGGGTGACGTGTCCTCAAAGAACTACCGTTCTCTGACCGGGCTGGCGGTGACAGCCCACTCGCGGAGCGGGGAACTCGCCGGTCGAGATTCGGGCACACCCCTCGGAGTCGGGGTCAGACACGTCACCACACACCGGACGAACGGAGGATTGCCGTTGTTCGTCATGCGCCGGCCGGGATTCGAACCCGGGCCATGAGCTTGGAAGGCTCAGGTCCTACCACTAGACCACCGGCGCGCTGTCGGCGCCACAGCGCGGGTAGACACACGAGCGTATTCGGCCCGTCATAAAGGGTGTTTCCTTTCGACCTGCCGTTCAGCCGTCGGGCCGGACCTCGGCGTAGCAGTTCCCGCTGGAGACGGTCGCCGACTCGACGACCAGTCCCGCCGCGTGCAGGTCCTGCTCGAACTCGTCGGGCGCGTAGATGTGGTAGAACCGCGGGACCGTCTCGCCGCCGGGCAGTGTCCAGTCGACCGTCGTGTCGAACCCGCCGGCGTCGGCCGGCACGTCGAACCTATCGTGGGCCGTGCTCCAAGCGCTCACCAACGCCCGCCCGCCAGGCGAGAGCACCCGGGACAGCTCCGAGAGGCTCCCGACTCGGCGCTCGCGGTCCGGCAGGTGGTGGACGGCGGCCACGTACAGCGCGACATCAACGACGCCCGTTGCGAGCGGCATCACTGCCGCGTCGGCTTGGACCAGCGCCACGCGCCCGTCTGCTCCGGACAGTTCCACCCTTTCCTCGTCCGACAGCCGCTCGCGTGCCTCCACGAGCAGGGCGCGGCTCAGGTCGACAGCCACCACCCGCTCGGTCTCCATCGCGAGCGGACCGGCGTGTCGCCCGTTGCCACAGCCGATATCCAGTCCGACCCGGGTGGGTTCGTCTGCGGACACCGACGCGAGAAACGCCTCCACCTCCGGCCAGGGGTACGCCCGTGTCTTCGAGAAGTGCGACGCGATCTCGTCGTAGACCTCGCGCACCCGCGCCGTCCCCCGGTGTGTGTCGGGTGACGCGTCCATCGGAGCCTCGTCCGCACCGTCCCCCATCGGGTCAGTCCCCGTGGCTCTCGGGGTAGGCCTCGGCGAGCAGGTCCGGCTCCGCCTGCAGTCGCTCACGCACCGGGTCGATGACCGTCGAGACAGCCTCGCCGACGGCGGGCTTGAGATCCGCCGGGTGGAGCTCCCCGCTCAGGAACGCCGCCTCCAGGGAGTCGTAGTCGTCGGCGTCGTAGACGATATCGCCGCCGTAGTCGTCGGGGCGCTCGACGACGAACTGCTCGCCGCGCTCCGCGAGCACGGGAAAGACCAGGTGTTCGAGGTACTCGAGCACGCCGTTGTCCTCGAGTTCCCCGGCCGGACAGTACGCGTCCTGTATCTTCCCGTCGACGGTCTCCGGTGGGTCGGTGAGATTGATCTTCGAACTCGCGTCGGAGGCGCTCATCTTGCCGCCGGAGAGCCCCGACAGCAGCGGCGCGAACAGACAGACCGGTGCCGACCAGCCGTACGCCGGTAGCAGTTCGCGGCTCAGCATGTAGATGCCGCGCTGGTCGATGCCGCCGTAGGCGATGTCGGCCTCCAGCGCGCGAACGTCGAGTGTCTGCATCAGCGGGTACAACAGCCCCCCGAGATTCGGGCTGTCACTCTCCCGGACCACCTCGCTCGCGGCCCGCTGTGAGCGTGCGAGCGTGGTCTCTGCGGTCATCCGGAGGAGGTCGAGCGTGTACTCCTCGTCAAGCTCGAAGTCGGTCCCGCGGACGAACCGTATCTGTCCGGGGTCTGCACCCGCGGCCTCGATCATCCCCTTTATGCCTGCCCGGTAGTACCGCGAGCGCGCGTCCAGCAGGTCGAAGGGGCTCTTCTCGTCGTCGAGATGCGCGTGCAGGTCCGCGATGAGGACCGTCACGTCCAGCCCTGCTCGCAGAAAGTCCGCGAGTTTGCGCATCGTCGTGAAGTGGCCGATGTGCATCTCACCCGTCGGAGCGTAGCCGATGTAGACCGACGGTGACTCCGCTCCGAGCAGTTCCTCGAGTTCTGTCTCCGTGACGACCTCGGCGGTGTGCCGGGTGACCAGGTCGACCCGTTCGGCCCTATCCATACTCACGATTTCCTCCCCGATTTAATAAAAGGTCTGTGTTGTCGGGCAGTTACACCGGTTCGCCGAGCGCGTAGACGGTGTTGTGACCGGTCACCTCGCAGGTGACGGTGTCACCGGGTGCGAGTCCGGCGCGTTCACCGCCGGGGATTGCGACCTGCCGGTAGGCCCGATCGTAGCCCACCACCGACTCCTCGGTGCCATCCTCGACGACCAGCACGTCCCGCTCGGTGCCGACCATCGAGTCGTAGGCCGAACCGACCACGTCCATCTTCACGTCGGTCATCTCCGAGGAGCGGTCCTTTTTTGTCTGTCCGCCTAACCCCTTTAGCTTCGCGGCGTCGGTTCCGGGGCGCTTCGAGAACCGTGTCACGTTGATCTTCTCCGGGCCAGTCTCGCGCAACAGCTCCAGCGAACGCCGGTGGTCGTCCGGCTCCTCTGTCGGGAACCCAACAACGAAATCCGTCGACAGCGTCCACTCCGACAGCGCGTCGTCGAACGTCTCGACCACCTCGCGGAACTCCGAGACGGTGTGTTGGCGGCGCATCTCCGCGAGCACGTCGTTGCTCCCCGACTGGACCGGGATGTGCAGGAAGTTGTAGATTTCATCGTACTGGGCGAACACTGCGGCCAGTTCCTCGCGGATACCGTGTATCCCCTTTGGGTTCGCCATTCCGACACGGACGCGAAACTCACCGTCGATCTCCTCGCAGATGCGCCGCAACAGAACGTGTAGCTTCCGTTCGCCCTCGTCCCAGCCGTAGACACCGGTGTCCTGGCCGGTCAGTCTGAGCTCGGTCGCGCCGGCGTGGACGAGCGAACGCGCCTTCTGGAGGTTCTCCTCAACTGACGGCGAGTCGATCTTGCCGGTCGCCTGTTTCGTGATACAGTACGAGCAGTCACTCATACAGCCCCGGGCGATTGGGAGGATACCGACGACACCATCGACGATGGGGTCGGTACCCGCCGTCGTGGTCGGGCACTCGCCGTTGCGGACGTGGTCGGGCACCTCGTCCCAGTGGAGTATCTCGGCGTCGATGCCGGCCTCCTCGAACGCTTCACCCTGGGCGAGCGCCATACAGCCCGTGATGACGAGATCTGCCGGCGTCTCGTCGTCGAGTTCCCGCGCCCGCCGGAGCATCCGGTGTTCGGTCGTCTCCACGACCGTGCAGGTGTTGAGGATGGCCACGTCGGCCTCGTCTGGTCCCGAGACCGGATGGTGACCCCCCTCGCGGAGTGCCCGCTCTATCTCGCGGCTCTCGCCGCGGTTTGCGGTACACCCGTAGGTTTCGATGTGATAGCGGGCCATCGTATATCGTATAGCTGCCTCCGAAACTAAAACCCGGCGCTTGCGGTGTGTCGAGGCCGAGACGTGTACCGGAACCGTCGGACCTCTCGGATGACTGTCGGTTGGGCTGTGTCACCGCTACGGGTCACTGGTTGGACGACCGTGCTGCGAGACAGCCTCTCTCCGCTCCACAGGTCGTCGACGGGGAGTCTGTCTCGGATCACACGCCGCTCGTCACATCCGGTCTCACAGCGTGACTACCGGTGACAGCGAACGTGGCACTCACACGTGACGACAGCCGGTATTGTAGCCCAGACAAACTCATATGAGCCTGTAGCTCGAAGCTGTAACTGTATGGACAACGAGTACACACGGCAGCTGCGGGAACAGCGCCGGAAGCGCGAGGAGTACTTCGCCGAGCACCCACGCTCGCCGGTGCCGGCAGAGCAGTTCGCCGGACTGGAGTTCTACCCGGTCGACCGGGCCTATCGGTTCGAACTCGAACTGCAGAGTCACGAGGACGTGGAGACGCTGACAGTCGAGACAACCGCGGGCGGGAAACAGGAGTACCTCCGCTGGGCCGAGCTCGAGTTCGAACTCGGTGGCGAACAACGGACCATCCAGGCCTACCGGGCCGACGCCGACGACGACCGGTTGTGGGTGCCGTTCCGCGACGACACAAACGACGAGGAGACCTACGGTGCCGGCCGGTATCTCGATCTCGAACCGGACAGCCACCAGGTGGCCGACGGCAGGTGGGTGCTCGATTTCAACGAGGCGTACAACCCGACGTGTGCGTACAACGAGGCCTACGAGTGTCCGCTGATACCGATGGAGAACTGGCTGGATGTCCGTGTCGAGGCCGGTGAGAGGGCATACCCCGGCGATGCTGTCGAACCGGACCACCGACACTGAGCGCGAGGTCACGGCCCGGTCGGGTCAGCCGGTGTGCTCGTCGACCCAGGACTCAAGCTCCGCCCCGGGGACGAACCCGTCAGCCAGCCGCGCGACCGGCGTTCCGTCGATAAAGAGCACGAACAGCGGGACGCTACGGACGCCGAACCGCTCGACCAGCGGTGGGTCGTCGCGGGGGTTGACCTGTGCGACGGCGATATCGAGTTGCTGTGCGAGGCTCCCCAAAACGGGTTCCATACTGCTGCAGATGCCACAGCCGTCTGTGTAGAACTCCACGAGCACGCGGTCGGTGTCGGCACAGAACGCGTCGAGCGCCGCTTCGCTCGACAGCTGAATCGGACGGTTACTGTCGTCCGTCGTCGGTGTGGGGTGGTCAGTCACGGTGTTAGGTACGGGTCGACAGCGGTTAACCGTTCTCCACAGCGGGCAGTCTGAGCCGTCAGTCGCCGTGACTCGTGGTTGCTGCGAGCTCCGTCGAGTCGTCTCGGACAGCCACCGCGCCGTGGTAGAGGATGATGATAGTAACGGATATCGCGGAGCCGACGAGCAACACGAAACTCACCGTGTCCAGAACCGGGGTCCCGAGTCGGGTGGCGAGTTCACCCACAGCGACGTCTCGCTCCCGTCGGCCAGGGTCACCATCGGGGGGATCCGGTATGAGTTGAGCCGCTCTGCCACCTCGGAGATATCGTCGTTCGCCGGTGTGTCCCCGGAGTTGTCCTCACTGTTCAGGCCGCCCCGGGTGGACAGCAGGCCGATTGCCGCGAGCAACACCACGTACGCCGCCCCGACGACGGCCTCGACCTAGCCGAGCTCGTCAAGCACGAACACGGCCCGCCGCCCGACCTTGATTTCGACAGCGATACCGACGAACATCAGGGCGCCGAGTCTGTGGTCGACCTGCCCGACGTCGTGGTGTTTGAGCGTCGCAATCACCGCTGTCCCGAGGACAAAGGCCATGCTGGAACCGATCGCGACCGACACATCGTAGCCCAGAATGGGGAGTGCCGGCGTGACGAGAACGACGATGACCAGTAGCGCCTGTACACCTGTCGGGACGAGTGCGACCATGGTCTGTTACTCCGGTCGTTCCGTCTTGTGTATACTGATACGATGGGCTGTTTGTTAACGGCTTTGGGACTGCTACACAATATTATCGCAGGGAATTACGCGGCTATCGAACAGAGATAGCCAGATAGGGTATCTCGGCGAGTTTCTGTTTGTCACTACTGCGCAGACATCTCTGCAGAAGAGAGAGTATGCGTGGGACCGGATTTGAACCGGCGGACCTCTACAGGACAGCGCCCTCAACGCTGCGCCGTTGGCCTGGCTTGGCTACCCACGCACTCAGAACATCCATGGTTTCCGTCGGCCAAATAAAAGCACTTTCGTTTGTGCCCCGGACCGTCGGGGAGTAGTTCGTCAGTTGGCGGCAATAACGTCGTCGATACGGACGATCATCGTCGCGGCCTCGGTGGCACTCCGGATGGCCTCGCGCTTGACAGCCGCGGGGTCAAGCACACCGTACTCGATAGGGTCGTCGATGGTACCGGTCTGGCCCTCGCTGATGATGCCGGCTGCGGTGCCGGCGTCGTGCTGGCCGCGCAGGTCGACGAGCGCGTCGATGGGGTCCAGCCCGGTGTTCTCGGCGAGCGTGCGGGGCAATACATCGATTGCGTCGGCGAACGCCTCGACCGCGAGCTGACGACGGCCCTCGACACCCGCGGCCGCCTCGCGAACGTAGTTCGCAACCGCAATCTCGGTTGCGCCGGCACCGGGCACCACACCGCCCGAGGACAGCGCCGCCGTGACCACGTCCAGCGCGTCAGTCAGACCGCGCTCGAGTTCGTCGACAACGTGTTCGGTGCCGCCGCGGGCAAAGATGGTCACCGCCGTCGCGGCCTCGCCGCCCTCAAGAAAGACGAGCTCCTCGTCGGCGAACTTCTCGACACGAAGCTCCTCGGCCTGGCCGAGGTCCTCCTCCTCCAGGGTGTCGACCGAGCCGACGCGGCTCGCACCCGTTGCGGCGCGCACGTCCTCGATGGTGTCGTCGTCGACACCCTCGAACGCAAGCAGCCCCTGTTCGGCCAGGAACGACCCGACGCGGTCGTCGACATCGCCGTCGATGAACGCCACGTCGGCACCCGACACCCCGAGCGTCTCGGCGTACTCCCGGAGCTGGTCAGTCTCGGCGTCTAGCGCCGCGTTCAGCTGGTCCACGTTCGACACCTGGTACTCGGCGTCGATATTGCTCTCTGCAACCTCGAGGTCCTCCTCGACCACCGCGATGCTCGCGTCGGTCACCGACCGAGACATCTCCTCGCTCACGCGGTCCTCGTCAACGATGACACCCTCGATGAGGTCTGTCGCGCTGGAGGAGGAGCCGACCTGCGTGTGGACGGTGATGTCGTCGCGACCGAGCCCGTCACCGTGACGGACCGCGTCGACGACCGTCTCTGCCAGGGCGATTGCCGGCAGGTCACCGGTCCCCTTTCCGGTCATGCTCGACTCGGCGACCTGCAGGAGCTGGTCGTCGTCCAACTCTGTCGCGACGACCTGCTCTTCGATCGCCTCCTGTGCGAACTCCGAGGCGCGGTGGTAGCCCTCGACAATCGTCGTCGGGTGCACCTCGTCGTCGAGCAGACTCTCGGCCTCCGAGAGCAGTTCGCCCGAGAGCACCGATGCCGTTGTTGTGCCGTCGCCGACCTCCTCCTCCTGTGTCTCGGCGACATCCGAGAGCATCTGTGCTGCAGGGTGTTCGATGTCCATCTCGTCGAGGATTGTCGCCCCGTCGTTTGTGATGACGACGTCACCGTCGGAGACGAGCATCTTGTCCATCCCGCGCGGGCCGAGTGTCGTCCGTACCGACTCACTAACGGCCTTTCCGGCGGCGATATTCGACGTCTGTGCGTCGTCTCCGCTCGTTCGCTCCGTGTCCTCGTTGAGAATGAACGTGGGCTGTCCACCCATGCGTCGCTGACCAGATTCTGACATTGTTGAGTTCCTCATTTAGTTAAACGTTTGCGGTTCTATATAACCCTTTCCACTCTGACCGGTGCTGACGTGTGGGCACATGTGCCACGGAGCCGTCGTACAGCGGCGCTACCGCGGGGTCGTGGAGGGAACGCTTAGGTGGGTGGCGGCACAGACACCACGTATGAAGAACAACCGCGTCGTTCAGGGTCGAATGGTCACACCGGAGCGACTGGCGGAACTAGTCGAGGGCGAGAGCGTGATAGAGGCCGAGCCGATCGAGGATGCCGACAGAGTCTGTCCCGACTGTGGCGGTGACGTGCTGACGGTGGGGTATATGCCCTCGGCGCTTGAGTTCGTGACCGCCTGGAAATGCCAGGAGTGTGACTGGGGCGAGACAGACAGGGAGTGATTCGGGGAATCGAAATCCATTTAGGTCGAATCGGATAACTATGGGTGAGGGCTCGTGGCCTAGTCCGGGAAGGCGGCTGACTCCAGAGGCACCGTGCCCGGTGACGAGACTCCAGCTGATATACTGAGCGGTCGGCTGATCACCGACCGCGCTGATGACCCTCTGGAGTACCGAGGCACATCCGGAGATATCAGCCGATCGGGGGTTCAAATCCCTCCGAGCCCACTCGATTCTGCCTGCGAGTGCTCCCGTGAGAGTTCGATGGTGGACTCGCGTGCCGACATCGATATTATCAGTGCGGACGAGTGGGAGTCGGTCACCGACACCGGACTGTCCAGCAGAGGTGTGACAGCACACACAGCGGGTCGGGTGTTGTCGACCTGCAGTCGAACAGTCACGCTGGACTTAAGTATCTGACACACAACAGTAGAATACAATGGACCGACTGCCGGCTACCGACTCGACCGCGTCGAGGCGGGCAGTTCTCGCGGTGGGGGCAGGCGCAGTTGCGGGTGCTCTCTCCGGCTGTGTCGGTCTGCCAGTGTCGGTGGAACTGCGGCAGTTCGACGGCTCGGACCCGCTGGTGACCTACGACAGGGTCGGAACAGGCGAGACAGCGCTGTCGTACTGGACGAGCCAGTTCTATATGCCGGCGGAGTCCGGCGACAGCCAGCCGGAGCTGTCCCCGCTCACAGGGCCGTTCTACCGGACATTCAAACAGGAGAGCGCACAACCCGCCGCGACGCCGGCGCTACGGGCACAGCACGAGGAGTGGGCGCGTGCCAACCCGGAGTACCGCATCGGGCTGTCGTACCGCGACCTCGACGGGTGGAAGCAGGCGCTCTCGACACAGCCACCCGACGGGTCGACGCTGAACAACCCCTGGATACCCGAACTGTACGACGGGCTCCAGCCCCTCGACGGGTACGTCTCTAACGTGGACGATTTCTTCCCGTTCGTGCGTGAGGCGACAGTGCACGATGGGTCACTGCTGGCAGCCTGGAAGTACACCGACTGTCGGTGTCTGTACTACCGGCAGGACCTGATCGACGAGTACGCCGGCGGTGACCCGCCACGGACGTGGGAGGAGTTGGTGAACGTAGGGAGCGAAATCGCCGAGAGCGAGGGGATCGACGGGTTCCAGTTCCGTCCCACAACCTCGACCAATGTGCCGTTCTTCTGGGGACAGGGAGGGCGATTAATCGATGACAGCGGCGAGGTGGTGCTCGCCTCGCCCGAGAACCGGCAGGCGATGCAGCGGACACTTTCGTTTCTGCAACGACTTGTCGAGGCGGGTGCGAGCCCGGAGTCGACGGTCGGCATCACCGAGTACGAGACCCTCGCCCGGAACGCCCGACGGGGTGAGGTGGCGATGTTCGTCGGCGGGAGCTGGCAGATAGAGAAAGACCTCAAGAACCGCGTCGACGGCGACGGGTGGCAGCGCTGGAGGGTGGCGGAGATACCGATGCGGCGGGCCGACCAGATCGTCGACATGGGGCCTGGCCCGGGCAAGCGGGGCGGCGAGGTCGTTGTCAACGGTTCCATCGACGAACTCAAAGCCGCCGAGGAATCGATCACTGGCGACTACCTCGCGGGCGACCGCTACATCGAGGTCCCGGACGGACGGCGCGACCCCGACGGTCGCGGGCTACGTCGGGACGGAAGCGAACGATCGGTCGACCGCGGACTGAAGACGGTCCGCGGTGGCGGCTCTCCGGGTGCGGTGGGGCCGACGGGTTCAGTCGTCGGCGGGCGTCGCGCCGCCGGCGTCCCCTTCGTACTGCTGTTTCGTGAGGGTGAGTTTGCCGCCGGCCGCGAGGATTTCGCGCTCGCGCTCGGAGGCGTCGAACTGCGCGGTGGCCTCCCAGTCGTCGTCGACGCGGATCGTGAACTCCTCCGCGCCACCCGCCACCGCGGCGGCCACGTCGTCGACGACTTCCACGTGATCGCCCTGTTCGATCCGGTCGTACGTCTCCCCGTCGATGGTCAGCGGCAGGAGCCCGAAGTTGAACAGGTTCGCCTTGTGGATGCGGGCGAAGGACTGCGCGAGGACGGCCTCGACGCCGAGATACATCGGACACATCGCCGCGTGTTCGCGGGAGGAGCCCTGGCCGTAGTTCTCGCCGGCGACGAGGACGCCGTGATCCGAGGCCTTCGCGCGCTCCGCGAACGTCTCGTCGACGCGGGAGAGCGTGAACTCGGAGAGTCGCTCGATGTTCGAGCGGAACTTGAGGATGTCCGAGGTGGCCGGGATGATGTGGTCGGTGGTGATGTTGTCCTCCATCTTCAGGAGGGTCTCACCGCCGATGTCGGCCCCGAGCGGGTCCTTCAGCGGCACGTCGCCGATGTTCGGCCCCTTGATCAGGTCGTCGTCGACGGCCTCGTCCGGCCTGATGATGTCGGCCTTCGACCCGTCGTACTGGTCGGGGAGTTCGACGCCCGGCGACTCCAGGTCGCCGAGTTCCTCGGCCAGGTCCCGCGGGTCGACGATTTCGCCCTTGATCGCCGCGGCGGCGGCCACCTGCGGCGAGCAGAGGTAGACCGAGTCGTTCTCGATACCCGACCGCCCCTCGAAGTTCCGGTTGAACGTCCGGAGGGAGACGGAGTCGGAAGCGGGGACGTGGCCGATGCCGATACAGGGGCCACACGTCGATTCGGAGACGTTGACGCCGGCGGCCATCATCTCGGCCGTCCAGCCCTCGCGGGCGAGGAGTTCGCCGGCCTGTTTCGAACCCGGAGCGACGATCATCTCGAGG
>UEZF01000045.1_pt1 | contig 16022 bp, 15 predicted proteins | sample 1903571 | NCBI WGS metagenome assembly UEZF01 (sample SAMEA4776352, study PRJEB27445) | saltern metagenome | biome: Hypersaline environment; feature: solar saltern; material: Pellet | place: Spain | collected 2014-08 | depth 0 m | reverse complement strand
TGGCCTCGGCACTCATAGGGTTCGTCACCGGTCCCCGGGGAACGGGTCACCCCGTCCAGCCCCGCGGTCCTCGGGCCCGAACGTCGTCGTCATCGGCCACCGTAGTGTAGCCCGCGAGGTTCAAAGAGCGTTCCGCACGCGACCGAGCGGTTGTGCCCGCCACACGAAGCGCGATCATGGAGCACTCATACGGTCGTGCGTGACTCGTTACCGCCGGGCTGTCACAGACTCCCGTTTCACGGGCTGTTTCACGGAGTTCGGAACGATGCTGAAAAGACTCACACACGACCGTATCAGAGGTCACGCCAGATACCGTCGGTATCGACCTCGTGGACAACGGCGTGGTGGTGGAGTACGTCGACGGCCGGGAACTGTTCTACCGTGAAGTGCCCGAGCGCGTGGAGAGCCTACACCGGACCGCACCGGGCAAGCAGGTGCACGTGCTCGTGACCGACGCGTCCAAACAGCGCGGTGTGCCCGTCTACGTCGACGAGTGTCGGACCGACGACGAGATACTCGAATCCCCGGGTGCCGGTCAGATGACACTCGGGCCCGATTAGACGGCGACGCTGTTTCCCGGCGTGACCGTTCACGATGGACGCCTGCGAAGCGAGGTCAGACTCGAACGCGATGTCCTCGACGACTGGGTGTTTGTTTTCGAGGAGGACCAGTTCGAGGAACACTCCTACGATGTCGTCTGAGTAACGGAGTACAGACGACCCGGTGTCGTGGCGAGACAGGACAGAACAAGACGAAACTGATGGGTTCCGCGGTTGCGAGTGATTTTAAGCCGGTCGCCACAACCTACGGGTATGGCTGAGTACGAGCGGTCGGTGCGGGTCGCGGCACCACTCTCGGAGGTCTGGGAGTTTCACTCCACCGAGCGGGGACTGGAGGCGCTCACACCGGACTGGATGCACCTGCGTGTCGACTCAGTTCGCGGTCCAGACGGGGGGTCGGACCCAGAGGTGCTCGCGGCCGGGTCGACAGTTGAGGCGTCGGTCCAACCGTTCGGTGTCGGCCCCCGACAGGAGTGGGTCTCCGAGATTATCGCCCGCGAGCACGACGGCACCAGCGCGTACTTCCGAGACACGATGCGTGAGGGTCCGTTCGAGTCCTGGGAACACACCCACCTGTTCTCCGCCGACGGCGAGGAGACCGTCGTCACCGACTCGGTCGCCTACGAGTTCCCGTTCGGTCGGGTCGGTGACGCCGTCAGTCCACTCGCAGTCGTCGGGTTCGAGCCGATGTTCCGATTCAGACACCGGCGGACCCGAGAGCTCCTCGAGTAGAGGTGTGCGTCGGGTGTCGGGCCACAGGTCACGGATTCTGTCACCACTGCGTTCCACCGTGGACGTGTCGAGTGCAGGTCGAACCGCTCACCCAGGGGAGTCCGTGCCCGGCAGTTTAATATTGCCGGCAGTTAACGATTATCTATGAGCAAGGAGCCACAACTGGAGGCCAGACTCGAGTCACAGGAGGAGTTCGAGCCGCCGGCGTCGTTCGTTGAGCAGGCGAACGTGACCGACGAGTCAATCTATCGGGAGTTCGAGGAGAACTGGCCGGACGCGTGGGAACGGGCCGCGGAGCTACTGGACTGGGAGCGAGACTGGGAGACGGCTCTGGACGACAGTGACGAGCCGTTCTACGAGTGGTTTGTCAGCGGGAAGCTGAACGCGTGTGCGAACTGTGTCGACCGGCATCTCGAGGAGCGAGCCGACCAGCCGGCGATCGAGTGGGTCGGTGAGCCCGGCGAGACACGCACGTACAGCTACGCGGAGCTCCACGAGGAGGTGAACGCCGCCGCCGCGGCACTCCGTGAACTCGGCGTCGAGGAGGACGATGTCGTGACGATGTACATGCCGATGATCCCGGAGCTGCCAATCGCGATGCTCGCCTGCGCCCGCATCGGTGCGCCACACTCGGTGGTGTTCGCGGGGTTCTCGGCAAACGCACTCGCCGAGCGGATGCGGGCCGCGGACTCGGACGTGCTCGTGACCTGCGACGGTTACTACCGCCGCGGCGACGCGCTCGACCACCTCTCGAAGGCACGCGAAGGGCTCGAACAGCTCGACGGCGTGACGACAGTCGTCGCCGAACGGCTCGGCGCGGACGCGCCCTCGGCCGTCGAGGACGAACACATCTACGAGGCGGTCGTCGACCCGCACCGCGGCACCGAACTCGACCCGGTCGTCCGTGACGCCGAGGATATGCTGTTCCTGATGTACACCTCCGGGACGACCGGCGAGCCGAAGGGGGTGAAACACACCACCGGCGGCTACCTCTCCTACACCGCGTGGACGAGCCACGCTGTCCTCGATATCGAGCCCGAGGACACCTACTGGTGTGCGGCGGACATCGGCTGGATAACGGGCCACTCCTACATCGTCTACGGCCCGCTCGCGCTGGGTACGACCACACTCATGTACGAGGGGACACCGGACTACCCGGAGAGAGACCGACTCTGGGAGCTCGTCGACTCCTACGACGTCACACAGCTGTACACCGCACCGACGGCCATCCGCGCGTTCATGAAGTGATGATAACTACGCTACCAGGTATCGGGACGATGAAACCCGGAACCGCCGGCTCGCCGCTGCCAGGCATCAGCGCGGATGTCGTCGGCACGGACGGCACGACCGTCGACCCGGGGGAGGGTGGCTATCTGGTCGTCGACAGACCCTGGCCAGGGATGCTCCGGACGCTCTACCGAAACGACGAGCGGTTTCTGAGCGAGTACTGGCAGGAGCACTCCGACACTGAGGACGACGACTGGGTGTACAGCCCGGAGGATGGCGCGAAACTCGACGACGACGGCTACATTACCATCCTTGGCCGGGTGGACGACGTGGTCAACGTCTCGGGTCATCGCATCGGAACAATGGAGGTTGAGTCGGCGATTGTCGGGGTCGAGGGTGTTGCGGAGGCCGCGGTTGTCGGTGCCGACGACGAGGTAAAGGGTCAGGCTATCTACGCCTACGCCATCACCGAGGCGGGCCAGGCTGAAACCGACGAGTTCCGCCGGGAGGTTGTCGCGGGTGTCGAGGATGTCATCGGCCCGTTCGCCCGCCCGGCGGAGGTGGTGTTCACACCCGAACTCCCGAAGACCCGGTCGGGCAAGATAATGCGTCGCCTGCTCGCGGACATCGCCGACGGGGAGCAGTTGGGCAACACCAGCACCCTCCGGAATCCCGGTGTCGTCGAGGATATCCAGCAGCGGGTCCGGGAACGGGAAACAAAATGAGGGTCCGCCGGGCGGGAACGGCTTTGTGACCCCGGACCGAACCGGGGACAGATGGCGGTACATACCGTTGAGCGCATCGAGAACCTGCCGGAGCAGACCCCCGACGCCGGATGTCGTCGTGGTGGACGTGCTGACCGCGTCGACGAGTGTCGTGGCGCTGCTCGACGAGGGTGTATGCTACGTGCGACCGTTCGCCGACGCCGATGCGGCGCGGGCGTTCGGCCGCGAACACGAGGACGCGGTGCTCGGGTTCGACAGCACTAGAACAGTGCCGCGGTTGCGCGACAGTGTGTTTGTTTCCGACAGGAGTGACTCCACCCGGAGTAGCCAGTAACTCACTTTCCGAGGCGCTCGCGGTTGATGCGGACACCCGTCGGCGCGACGATGATCTGGTCGTCGGGCTTTTTTTGTGCGATATCGCCGTCGACCTCGTCGACGACCTGCTGGAGTTCGTCGACTATGTGCTGCATCGTCCGGTCCTGTGTGCTGTGTCGGGTCACGTCCGCGATGACGATGTCGCCGTCGTAGATTGCGTCCTTTATCTCGATGACGTCTGTCTTTTCGCCGATGCGCGCAAAGTGGATGTTTGTCCCTGCGGCCGCCTCCTCCATCGACAGTCCGTCGGCCGAAAGAGAGACGTAGTCCTCTTTTCGCCTGGAATCACCTTGCTCGCCGAGTATCGTGCTCATCAGACCCATACATGTTATCCTGGCCGGAGGCCGCTTAGTCCTTACGCAGACCCGCGGGTTGCAGACGAGACCGCAACGAAACGCTTAGGACCGAGTACGCATCATACTGAGGTAGGGGACCGTAGGGTAGCTTGGTATCCTCCGGGCCTTGGGTGCCCGCAACCGCGGTTCAAATCCGCGCGGTCCCATCCTGCCGCGAACAACCCGTGAGCGGTAGATGTGCGACCGGAGAGTCGAGTCCGGACGTGGAGTCCTCGTGGCTCAAATCCGTGCAGTCCCGCTTTTGTCGCGGCAGCCGTCATCTCGGCCCTCGAGGGTGAACCGGCATGTTCCTGTCCCGCGGATACCACGAGCACAGTCTTGTCCCCCCAAACCGTACGGTCGAGTTATCGGAGAACTATATATCCAAAAGCATTATATTGTTACCAGCTATATAAACACTTGCAGGGAGTGGACACAGAGTGCCTCCGGGGAGACGTTCGAGACGCGGGACCCGACAACGGGCGAGACGCTCGCCGAGGTGCAGGCGGGTGTGGCGACAGATATCGACCGCGCGGTGGCGGCCGCCTGGAACGGGTACGACGAGCGGTTGTCGGCGATGTCGACCGCAGACCGGCAGGCGATGCTGGAGACGATGGCAGACCGCGTGGCCGCAAAAAAAGAGGAGTTTGCCCGACTGGAGTCACTCGACAACGGGAAACCCATCACCGAGGCCCGGATTGACATCGGACTGGTGATCGATCACTTCCGGTACTTTGCCGGGATCGCTCGGGCACACGAGGGCTCGACGGTGGAGACAGACAACTCGCGGCACGTGCAGACGCTGCAAGAGCCCTACGGTGTCGTAGGGCAGATCATCCCGTGGAACTTCCCGCTCCTGATGGCCGCGTGGAAACTCGGACCGGCGCTTGCGGCGGGCAACGCCGTCGTGCTCAAGCCGGCCGAGCAAACACCGCTGTCGATTCTGAAGCTGATGGAGGAGGCCGGTGACGCGATTCCGGACGGCGTGGTCAACGTGGTCACCGGGTTCGGCGAGGAGGCGGGCGCACCGCTCGCGAACCACGGCGACATCAGGAAACTCGCGTTCACCGGTTCCACCGAGGTGGGTCGCGAGGTGATGAAATCTGCCGCAGACTCGGTCACCGACCTCACGCTCGAGTTGGGCGGGAAGTCACCGCTCGTTGTCTTTCCGGACGCGGACCTCGAACAGGCAGTCCAGACTACGCTGACGGCCATCTTCTTCAACACCGGCGAGTGTTGCTGTGCCGGTTCGCGCCTGTTCGTCCACGAGGACGTTCGAGAGGAGTTCCTGGCGGAGTTGGCCGATGCCGCCGAGGCACTCGAGGTGGGCGACCCGCTTCTCGAGTCGACGGATCTCGGCCCGAAGGTGACCGCCGAGCAGGTTGAGCGGACGATGGGGTATATCAACGAGGCGCGCGACGCCGGCGCGGAGTTCGTCACCGGCGGTGACGCACCCGACGACGAGGCACTCGCCGAGGGGTGTTTCGTCACGCCGACGCTGATCGCACAGATCGACCACGACAACCGTGCGGTACAGGAGGAGATATTCGGGCCAGTACAGGAGGTGTTCACCTGGAGTGACTACGACGAGATGATCGAACTGGCGAACGACGTCGACTACGGTCTCGCCGCGGGCGTGATAACCGAGGACCTCACGAGAGCCCACCAGTGTGCGAAGGACATCGAGGCGGGCAACATCTGGGTCAACACGTACAACGACTTCCCGGCGGGCCAGCCGTTCGGCGGCTACAAGCAGTCCGGTATCGGTCGCGAGACCGCCCAGCAGGCCGTCGACCACTACACGCAGACGAAGACGGTCAACATATCTCTCGACTGATTGTTCGGGGCCAGGTCGGCCCGCCTCTCCGAGGAGACAACAGTGCAAGACAATACCGACAGTCAAGATACAACGGACGGACACACAAGCGATGCGGGTGATCTCCCGTTTCCGGAGGCACCCCCACAGGGTGACCGCCGGCATCTCGCCATCGCGCCGGACGGGACCCGGTACGCCGTGCCCTCGGGGATGCACGAGTGCCTCCGGCAGCTGGTTGTGGCGACCGACGAGATGTCAGATGAGCGCGACGGGGACAGTCACACGGGGGCGGTGACACGCATCGAAGCGGAGGCGGACCCAAAGGTGGCGCTCGCGCTGGCCGGGTGGACGCTCCTGCAGACCAACGGGATGACCGACCGTCTGTACGTCGACGCCCCCGACGGCCTGGACAGGACAACAGCGGTTCGACAGTTCGCGAGAGCACACGACATCGGCCGGGTCGCAGTCGCCCGCCACCCGAGTGGCCGCACCGTTCGGGGGAGCGATGTTGCAACGGTCCTCGACGACCTGTTTTGAGTTCCGTCCCCTGGATACCGTCACGGGTGGGCCTCTGTCGTGACCGGCACCGAGCACTGCACTCTTCACCCACAATCTTGCCGTATGCCTACTGCCAGCAAGAAGCGGTTGACCACTGCTGACCAGACACGCCGAAACAGCCAGACGACCTGCAAACGAGCAAGCAGGCTGCCGAAGACACACTCTGCGGCCAGCTTCGAGAGGATACTAACGAACAACGCCACTCGAATCTCGTCCAGAAAGCCATCAAAGACGCAACCAGCGCGATTTCTTCGTGCAAAACCAGTTGGGAGAACGGCAACCGTATCAGCGAACCCGATTTCGACGACCGTGAGCGGGCTGGCTACACGATGATCTACGACAACCGAGCCGCCACCTACAGTCGGTACGAGGCGACGTTCTCGACACTCAACAGCACCGTGACCTGCCGATACGAACTGCCAGCAGAACTCGAAGGCACGCCGTATGGTGAGTATCTGCTGGACAGACGGTGGTCGGTTTCAGCCAGCAAACTTGTCTTTGACGGCCAACGGTTCTGGCTCCACGCAGTGATGCGCCGCCAGTTTGGAGATGACCCAGTGTGTGCACCGCAGGCCGACAACTCAAGTTCAGACACGCCAGCGGGCACTCATCGTGTTCTCGGCGTGGAGTTGAACGTCGATGGAGCAACCGCGGTAACTTCGACTGGCCAGTTCTACGGCAATGCCGATGCACTCACCGCCTATCGCTCTGAACAGGAGCAATTGGGCGGCGAACTGCAGCAAACTGGGACGCGGAGCGCGCACCTCCGGAGTAACCAGCTCGTCGCGTCAGCGGAGACAGTGACACAGCAGTGTGTCGTCGGAGCCAGCCAGTGCGATACCGGTCAAAGCCAGCCGGACTGTCGTTCACGCTCGCGCTCGACCTGTTCGGGGTACTTCCTGGCGACTCGTTCGAGTGCCGCCTGGGAGTACCGCTGGACGGTCGAGTTGGGGTCGTCGAGATTCTCGGCGAGTTTGGGGATTGCTCTGCCCCGGACAGCCTCATCCGGGTACTGTTCGAACAGCTTCGCGAGCACGTAGGTGGTCTGTTTCCGGGTTAGGTCGTGCTCGGAATCGAGATTGGCCACCAACACGGGGAGGGGTTTCGTCTGTATCACCTCCTTGGGGTACTCGGCGGCGATGTGTCCGAGCGCCTGGGTGGCGTTTCCGCGGGTCCGGTCGTGGTCGTGGTTCAGGCGGGCGACCAGCCCGGCCACCACCCCGGCCTCGACGAGTTCCGCCTGACAGTCCTTTGCGAGCTCTTCGATCGCCCGCGCCGCGTTCGCCCTGACGGTGTCGTTGTCCTCTCGGTCGAGATTGGTGAGCAGTTTTGACACCGCTCCGGCCTCGATTATCTGCCACGGGTACGCCTTCGAGAGAGACGTCAGAATGGATATCGCGTTGATACACACCCGGTCGTCGTCGTGTTCGAGGTGGGCTATCAGTTTCGGGACCGCGTCGGTGTTGACGACCCGCTCCGGGTACTCCTCGGAGAGCGGTCCGAGCGCGAACGCAGCGGCCCGCTGGACGGCAGTCTGTTCGTCGTCGAGGTTCGTGACGAGTTTCGCGAGCGCCTGGGTTCTGACCACCTGTTGTGGGTGCGACTTCGCGATTTCGCCGAGTGCCCGGGTTGCGTGTGCCCGGGCTCCGTCGTGGTCGTAGTCGAGGTTGTCGACCAGTGCCGGAATCGCCGTCCGTGTCACCACCGGTTTCGGGTACTCCGTCGCGAGTTCACCGAGCGTCGAGGCAGCGTTCTTCCGCGCGAGGTCGTGACTGGAGTCGAGATTCGCAACCAGTCGGCGCACCGCTCCGGCCTTCAGAACCTGTTTCGGGTACGCTCTGGCGACCGCCCGGAGCGCCAGCGCGGAGCTCGCCCGGACAGTTCCGTTGCTGTCGCCGAGATTGGCCACCAGCCCGTCGACCGCACCGGACTGGACCAGCTGTTCCGGGAACTCGCCGGCGAGCTGTGTCAGCGTGTAGGCAGACGCCGCGCAGAGCTCGGTGTAGTCCGTGCCGAGATTGGCCGCCAGCCTCGGCACCGCCCCGGCTTCCGCCACCGGCGCGGGCTGTCTCTTTGCGAGCCGTCCGAGTGTCTTCGTGGCCTGTGTCCGGTTGCGCCCGTTGCTGTGCTCGAGATTGGCGACCAGCCTCGGCACCGCATCCGTTCCGAACACCTGCCCCGGGTACTGTGTTGCGACCCGCTGGAGCGCCCGCGCGGCGTGTCGTTGTGTGTCGTCACGGTCGTCACCGAGGGTGGCGGCCAGTTTCGGCACCGCTCCGGCCTTTATCAGCCGTTTCGGGTACTCGGCAAACAACCGTTCGATGATCTCGACGGACCGCTCCCGGGCGAGCCCATGGTCGTGGTCGTAGTCGAGGGTGGCGACCAGCCTTGGGACGGCACCGGCCTTGACCACCTCCCTCGGGTGGTCCGCAGAGATGCGCGCCAGTGTTTCCGCGGCAGACGACCGGACGTCACTGTCGTCGTGGCCCAAGTTGTCCACCAGCCCGGGGACGGCCCCAGCCTCCGCCACCTGGCGCGGATGCTCCTCGGCGACCCGACCGAGCGCCGTCGCGACGTTCGCCCGGACGGCGTCACTCCCATCGTCGAGTCGGGGGACGAGCCCGGACACCGCCCCGGCGGCCAGAAGCTCCGTCTCACTGGTCTCACACAGCGCGGCGACCACCTTTGCTGTGCTCTCACGCACCCGTTGCTCGTCGTGGCCGAGTAGTGTGATGAGCTCCTCGACCCGTCCGGACTCGATGACCGCCCCGTTCCCCTCGCGTTTCGCGAGTTCGAGCACGTCGGGCAGCTCCGGGTCGTCCGCTCCCCCCTCGTTACCGGCGCCCAGGACCGTATTGGGGCTGTCGTCGGAGACCGGTTCGTCGAGCATTCCCGGGTCACCGTCGCTCCGTCCACCGTCGGGTAGTACCGCGACATCCGCCGGCCCTGCCCCCGCGGACTCTGTCGGTCGGTCACCAACAGCGTCCGCCCAGACCGTCGTGTCGGCGGCGTCCGCCGCACCCGAACAGCGAACGTCGACACCGATCTCGAGGCCCCGTTCCCAGGTCGTCCCCGGGACCACCCGTCCCAGCGGCCCGAATCGCTCCGACTCACCCGGCAGGACAGATATCGGGTCGATACCGACAGCCGTCCCGGCAGAGTAGTCACGCGTCCGGGTGAGTCGAACGGCTGTCAGACGGTGGGCCGTCTCCCCCCTGTTCGTGTACTCGACGGTCAGTTCACAGGTTGAACCCGGCACCAGTTCGCCGCTCTGCGGGTCTGGGCTCACGAGGTTGATTGTACACTCCATCAGTAACTCCTTTGTTACTGTCTATATTGTACTTTCTTATTCCTTACTGCCCTCCCGTGTGCCCGGGTACACCGGAGCCTGGTCGTGGGACCGCGCAGATCATCGTCACAGTCGGTCCCGCACACGAGAACCCAGCGGAGGAGATACTGTTCGGGAACAAGTACTTCGAGAGGATGACCGGATACTCGAAGACGGAGGCCCTCGGAGAGACGCCGAAGATGCTCCAGGATCAACAAACCAGCGAACACGTGTGAGTGAACTCACCAAACGTCTGTCCGAGAGAGAGCACGTTCTCGGAGAAACGACGAACTATCAAAAAACGGCGAACCGTGACGTCCTGACCCCCGCCTCGTACCGCCTGTGGACACGCTGTGCTCTCGGAGTCTCTGTGGAGGCGGTACTGCTCTTTGCCCTCTCGATGCATCTTTATGCCCTCGGGACTGACAGATAAAACGGCAGGGTCGTTTCCCCACTACATTCTTTCGAACAGGTCGTACAGACAGTCGTTGCTACCGAGAGACGGTTCACAGAATATTGAGGCGGATGCCACCGGGGTCGTACGGAAGACGAAGTCTTCGGTGATGATGGGAGAGTTCGTCTCTCGAACCACGTGACCCCGAGGCAGTTGACGTGAGATCGGGAGCGAGGAGCGGCGCGACTCATAGTGATTAGTGCGACTGTTTACCGGTGCGACCGCACGCAGTCGTGCGGTCGATACCGGAACGACTCGAAGTAATCACTATCACAGGTAGAGGCGGCGATGATGACACAGGACGGACAGCGCGACAACGGGGCACCCGCTGTGGCCGACACGACTCAGGGCTCTGCCGAGATGATGAACGAGCCCTGTCCGGCCGAGGACTGCGACAGCAACCGGGCCAACCACGAGATGATGCCGAAGCCGGGCGGCTCCTACGAGGTCCGGTTGTTCACCTGCGTCGAGTGTGGTCACAGATGGCGCGAGTCCTGACCGCACCGCTCGCGGCTGTTCGCCGGTTGAGTTCGGCAGGTTCGGAGCCAACTCTGTACGCCGTCCGCCCCGCAGGTGTGTATATCGGGCGGCCGGTTCGAGCCGTATCGGGGTCTCACACACGAGCCGGTGTCGAGTGTCTCGGAGATGTGTCGTGAGCCACTGGCGAGACAGTTACTCCTATTGGGTGTGAGACACTACATACAGTCATGAGTAGGAAGGTGGATATAATCGGCGGCGGCGTGATCGGGCTCGTAACTGGGCTCACACTCGCCCGGAGCACCACAGGCCCCGGGAGCAACTATCAGATAGAGATAATCGAGAGAGAGGACCGCGTCGGGAGCCAGTCCACCGCAGTCGCAGGGTACGGTATCCGAACGGTGTACAGACACCCGGTCAACCTGTATCTGGCTCAAAAGGGACTCCAGTTCTGGTCGACGCTGAGCGAGACGTCCGAGACCGGGTTCCGGAGAAACGGCTACCTCTTTCTCACGAACGACAACGAGATGTCGGATACCCTGCGGAAAGAGCGACACCGGCAGATATCAAACGGGTTCCCCGCCGAGATACGGCACCCGGTCGACCCGGGGGAGTTCACTACCGAGGGGATAGACAGCTATCGGACCGGACTGTTCTCGCCGGTGTCGGCTGTTTCGGACTCTGCGAGAACAATCGATAGCATCAGACGGCTGTGTGAACGTAACGGTGTCCGCATACGAACAGGTGAGGCAGTTACTGACATCGAGAACGAGGGCACCCAGTGCAGGGTGGAGACGACCAGCGCAACCGAGCGCGCAGACACTGTTATCAACGCCGCCGGCGTCTGGGCCGACGAGATCGCACAGCTCACGGGCGAGACATTGCCTGTCGAGTCGAGCACGCGAAAGCTGGCCGTTCTGGAGCGAACAGTCGACCCGGAGATGCCGCTGGTGGTCGATATCGACACCGGGTTCTACATGCTGCCCGGCCACGACAACACGCTTTACGCCGGTGGTGCGTTCGACCACGAGGGGGTAGACGAGTCGTACGGTCATCTGTTGAAACAGTACGGCTCGGAGGCCTACGAGCGAATCTCGGATACTCCCGTCGCCGAGGTGCGGGCAGGCTACTACGCGATGACACCGAGCAGGGTTCCGATCATCGAGCGAACGGGGAGTATCGTCCACGTGTGTGGGTTCAGCGGGCACGGGTTCATGCAGGCCCCCGGTGCGGCGACTGTCGTGAAGCGGATGATACTCCCCGACGAGACGAACGTGCTCAGAGAGGAGCTGCTCTCCTCGGATAGGAGCCTCTCTGTGACAGATATACAGTTCTGAGCATCGTCGGGGGCCCTCCAGAGGCGTGAGTACGAGTCGAAGCCGTGTGTGCCTGCATCCGCGGCAGACGGGGCTGTTCGGTCGCCTGTGAGAAACAGAGGGTGTTGTCTGGCCGACCGACGGTTGCTCGGCCGCGATCGATGCCGCGACGTTCGACCCAGCAACTACTGAGGAGTGGCCGTCGAGCTATCTCCGGGGGCCTGGCGCACACGACCCCTGTGGCTGTCGGCTGTTGTCAGACGTGTCGCACCACGAGACCGGCCGCACAGACACACTCGTCGTCACACTTTGGACACTCAGAGGCAGGACGGTCGAACGGGTCGCGGTGGATTGTCTCGTAGCCGTGCCTGTGAAAGAGCTGGTCCGGGGAGTCGGGTCCGCCGTGGTACCACGAGTCCGAGAGGAGGCAGTCAGCACCGTGTTCGATGCCGAGCGCCTCCACCCGTTCGAGCAGACGACTCCCGATGCCCCGACCGGTGGCGTCCGGCCTGACGTACCCCATCTTGAGGAGCCCGTAGCGGTCAACCGCGGGCAAGAGAGCCGGGTCGTCGAAAAAGTACATCTCGTCGGCAACGGCACCCGCGTCGTCGAACATGTCGATGGCCATCACACCGAGTATCGAGTGGTCGCCCTCGGCGACCCGGATGTGGTATGTTGGGTCGCCGACCCCAGGGTCGACGGTGTAGGAACTTCCCTCGCTGAAATGTGCGGTGATCAGCGCCTCCAGTTCCGCGACATCGTTCTCGGTCGGTTCCCGGAGTGTGAGCGACTCCATTTGCTCAATAGTAGAGGATCCACAGTGAAATGGGACGCGGATCACAGCGACGAGAGTGCCGAGTCGTGAGTGTCGGGACAGTCTGGCGTCGAGTTCGGTGCACTCGCGTCACGACGTCTTGACCTCCTCCCCGCCCCTCCGGCGAGGATTCCTCCGTGGACACCCCGGACAGCATGGTGCCCCAGCCGTGAACTTGCGGGTTCGTTGAGTTCACGTTCAGCCCCACGACGGGGTTGTGGGAGTGTTGGGTATCTGCTCGGTGTAGCCCACCACGAAGCGGTGTCGACTCCCACGGGCGTCCAGCCGCAGTAGGCAACAGGCCGGGCCATCGGCCCGACTCCCCAATCTGCAACCACACTGATGGGGGAGTCGCTTTGGGTGATATGCCAACCGTCGGCTGTTAGGTGGGCTGCGATGGTGTGTGAGTGTGTAGACCCGTTCGTAGCCATATTGAGCGTGACCGGGTTCCCCACAACAGCATGTTACGGTATGCCTGATATTATCGACGGTGCAATTCAACTTATTGGATTGTCCGAACTGTTATGTCCGATGGTTTGTTCAGGCAACTGTCGTCTTCATCCCCGCCTTAGACGGCGAGGATTTCAGTTTTACTGATTTCGGTCGCGGACAGTTCACTCGACAGGGTCGACACGCTCGCGTAGCCAGTCGACGGCGGCGGCGACCTCCTCGGGGTCACCGCCCTGTATCTTCAGCGTGACCGTCTCGCCGGGGTAGCTCCCGAGGGTCACGTCGAACGTCTCGCGGACACCGGCGAGACGGTCGAGCAGTTGCTTCTCTGGTTCGGGTGTCTCGACCGTCTCGACGTGGCTGGTGTCGCCGCCAAACTGGTCGCGGACCTGCTCGAACATCGCCCGCATCTCGCCGGGCACCCCCGGCAGGACGTACACCGTGTTGATGACACAACCGGGTGCGACCCCCTTCGGGTTGGGGAGCAACTCGCCGCGTTCGGGGAGGTGTGCGGTGCCCGGGGCGATGTCGTCCTCGGTGTACCCCTGCCCGCGGAGCCACTCCCGGGCGGTGTCGTCGGGCACCAGCCTCGTCCCGAAGGCGGCCGCAACCGCCTCCATCGTCATGTCGTCGTGGGTCGGCCCGAGCCCGCCGGTGACAATGACCGCGTCGTAGGCCGCCCGGTACTCGTTTACCACCTTCGCTATCTCCTCCACGCGGTCGGGAATGGCCGTCATACGTTCGACGGTCACACCCTGGTCTGTCAACTGCTCCCCGAGCCACGTCGCGTTCGTGTTCGTCGTGTCACCCGCGAGAATCTCGTCGCCAACGGTGACCAGCGCAACGCGCATACGAGGTCTACAGTGGCAACGGTAAAAGAGGCTCCGCTTGACCTCCTCCTCCGCGTTCACGCGGAGGAATCACGCCACAGGTCTGGGTACTGGACCGGCCGGCCCGGTCAGGCCTCGAACCCGTCCTCCCAGCGGAACCGGCCGTCGCGCTGGACAATCTCCCCGTCGATTGCGAGGCTGGTCCCCTCGGTCTCCATGCCGGTTATCAGGTCGACGTGGACCGCGCTCTCGACACCGGACTCGCCCTCGGGAAGGCAGGCGTCGTAGGCCCGGCCGAGCGCCAGATGTACGGTACCGGCCATCTTCTCGTCGAACAGGATCTGGTCGGTCGCCCGGTCGATGCCGCGGTTCATCCCGATACCGAGTTCGCCGAACCGCCGCGACCCGCTGTCGGTCTCGACAATCGACGCCAGCACGTCCTCGCCCGTCGCGGCCGCGAAGTCGACGACGACGCCATCTTTCAGCGTCAGTTCGACGTCCCGCACCCGGCGGCCACGGACCGTCATCGGCACGTCGAACACGACGGTGCCGGCGGCGTCTGCCGGTGCGGTGAACACCTCACCGCTCGGGAGGTTGTGCGAGTCGTAGGCGACCGTCGCCGCGCTGTTGACCGCTGTCCGGTTCTCGATGTCGAGCGTGAGATCGGTTCCCCCTGCTTTCCGGATACGGACCTCGCTGCCCTCGTCGAGGCGCGTCTTGAGGCGGCTCATCTCCGCCGCGAGCGACTCCCAGTCACGGAGGATGGCATCGTAGACGAACTCCCGGTAGGCCGCGTAGCTCATACCGGCCTGCTGGGCAAGAGCACGCGTCGGGTGGACCGTCGACACCCAGTCGGTCGACAGTCGGGCCTCCCGTATCTCCTGTCGTGCGCTCGCGTATCTCTGCCGGGACTCGCCGGACACGTCCGCCGTTGCCCGTGTGTTGCGTGTCCCGCGAAGTGAGAGCACGCTGTCGGCCCGCTCATAGAGCTCCTGCTCGAAGGCGGGGTCCGGTTCGAACGCACCCTCGTGTCCGCGGAGATACGCACGCTGCATCTCGTCGGAGCGGTAGCGGGCGAGCAGGTTCGCCTCGCGCTCGCCGAGTACCCTCGCCACCGCGACAGCGAGGTCGTGTGCCCCCTCGCCGACGTGCACGACGACATCGTCACCCGGTTCGATCCGTGCACTCCAGTCGACCAGTGTCTCCGCGTGTTCGTGTACTCGTGTATCCATAACACACACTGGGGGTGGTAGCCACATGAGACCAGCGACTGCGAGGTCAGGAGAGCGCAACTCGCAAAGCGGGACGGGCGCGCCGGCGCATCCGCGGGTCGCTGTGACCGCGGAACCCGCGTGCCCTAAACCCCGGTCACTGCGGCGGCGACAACAGACGGTTTTATTACGCCGGGCAGCGGAGTAACTGTAAAGCTGTAACACAGGTTCCCAGGATGTACGACCTCGGCCCGGAGTTCGGAAACACGTCTGTCGACCCCGGGACGAACCTGCTCGTCTCGGGTCCCCCACTGAGTGGCGTCCGCAGGTTGGCGTTCGAGGCGGTCACCGCGGGTGCAGACAGCGGCGACGCGGTGCTCGTTATCACGACCCGGTACAGTGCCCGGCGGGTGTTCGCCGACCTGAACACACTGGTCGACACCGACGACATCACGCTGGGCGTCGTCGACTGTGTCACACGGCGACAGGACCAGGCCTACGCCGACGACAGTCGCGTGCAGTACGTCACCTCGCCGGCCGCGCTCACCCGTATCGGAATCAAGTTCTCTGAGTTCGTCAAACAGTTCGACGCCGAGGGCATCGACCAGACGCGGGTCGTGTTCGACTCGCTATCGACGCTCCTGCCCTACCCCGACACGCAGTCTGTGTTCAAATTTCTCGCCGTGCTCTCTGGCCAGATCGAGGAGGCCGGGGCGCTCGGGATACACGTCATCGAACCGGCGGCACACGACGAGGAGACGCTCCGCACCCTCGCCGAGGTGTTCGACGGGCGCGTGACCGTCGCGGATAACGC
>UEZF01000016.1_pt1 | contig 16076 bp, 16 predicted proteins | sample 1903571 | NCBI WGS metagenome assembly UEZF01 (sample SAMEA4776352, study PRJEB27445) | saltern metagenome | biome: Hypersaline environment; feature: solar saltern; material: Pellet | place: Spain | collected 2014-08 | depth 0 m | reverse complement strand
CGTCGGCGTCGTGCGACCCTCGTTTCGGCGGTATCCTCGGTCACGAGTTCGTACAGCAGCGCGCGGCCATCATCAGATTTGGGGCGCAGGACCCGACCCAGTCGCTGCGTGAACTCCCGCTCGCTGCCCGACCCGGAGAGCAACACCGCCACGTTCGCGTCGGGGACATCGACCCCCTCGTCGAGTACGTTCGCGGTCACCACCCGCGAGTAGGTCCCCTCGCGGAACCGCGTCAGTATCTCGCGACGCTCGTCCGCGCCGGTCTCGTGGGTTATCGCCGGCAGGAGGAACCGCTCGGAGAGCCGGTAGACGAGGTCGGTGTGTGCGGTGAACACGATGACACGGTCCTCGCGGTGTCGGGCCAGCAACTCCGCGAGTTGCTCGACTTTTCCCTCGGCGTTCATCATCACCTCGCGGGCACGCTGTTTGGCGAGCAGCGCCTCCCGTGCCCGTGGGTCCGTGCCCGACCGCTTGACCAGTTCCTGGTAGTCACTCCCACTCTGGAGGGTGATGTTCGACTCCCGGAGGTAGTCGGTAAACACCGACTGGTTCTGCTCGTAGCTCTCGCGCTCCTCGGGGGTGAGTTCGACCTCGATGCGTTTGATATCGTAGGCGGCGAGATGCTCGCCGGCCAGTTCCTCCGCGGAGCGCCGGTAGACGACATCTCCGAGCAGTTCGGCGACCACCTCGTGTGCACCGTCGGGGCGCTCGAAGGTGGCGGTCAGCCCCATTCGAGCGGGCGCGGCGAGCAGACGGGCGATGTCGCGGTAGCCTTCGCCGCCGAGGTGATGGACCTCGTCAAACACCGCGAACCCGAACCGGTCACCCAGTTCGTCCGCCCGCAGGTACGCCGAGTCGTACGTCGAGACGGTGAGCTGCTCGACACGCCGGCTGTCACCGCCGAGCCGACCGACCGGGTCGCCGAACTCCCGCGTGAGTTCGCGGTGCCACTGGTCGAGCAGGTCGAGTGTGGGCACGACAACGAGCGTCGGTGCCCCCAGCGCGGCGATTGCGGCGACCGCGAGGACTGTCTTGCCGCTCCCGGTCGGGAGCTCCACCACACCGCGGTCCTTGTTCGCCCGCCAGGCGTCGAGTGCCGCCTGCTGGTACTCGCGGAGCTTGTACGTCGAGTCGAGGTCGAGCGCCGACAGGTCGAACACGTCGTCGGTGACGGTCAGACCGGCCCGTGCGAGCGAGGCCCGGAGTTTGGCGTACGCGAACGCCGGTGCTCTGCCCGTCTCCGAGCGCGGGTCGTACTCGACGGTGCCGGGAAGCGCTGTGTCGTCCCGGCCGACGGGCAGGTCGCCATCGACGCGGATTGTTCCCTCTTCGTAGCGCAGGCGAACGTCGGCCACGCATCTGACTCGGGGGCGCGGGAACATCAAAGCTCCCGACCATCCCGCGTACTCACGCGGAGACGGTTGCGATGAGGACCCCACCGACGAGCAGCACAGACACGAACAGAAACACCACAGTCAGGCGTGCCCAGGTCTCCATCTCGATTCGTCGGCCCATCACACGCCCGTTCGACCCCTGGACCGCCGGCCCATCGCACGAGCGGCATAACTCAGCACTCCGAGGGCAAAACTGATAGCGAGCACGACAGCACCGAGCAGCGGAGAGGGTGCGCTGGGAAGATAGAGCACGCCAAGGGAGACACACGCCGGCACCAGGGCGAAATCGCCGACCTGTTGCCACCGGAGTCGCCGTCCAGCGACGGTCACCGACCGCCGGCGACCACGAGGCACACGAACCCGGCGAGTACGGCGAGATACGCCAACGTGTCGTTCGTGAACACGAGGACGAACCCGACACCGGTGACACCGACCAGGGTGAAAAGCACCCCAACCAGCCCCAGTGCTCGCCGCTCGCGCGACGCCCGCCGTTCGCGCGATGACATACCCGTTAGTTGGGAGCACCAATCAAAAAAGATACCGCTCGACGATCTGGAAAGCGACGCGTATTTGACCCGCTCGCGGGAAACTGTGGTATGTCACACGTTCCCTCGGAGACGACCGTGGGTGTCGTCGGGGGCGGACAGTTGGGCCGGATGCTGGGCGAGGCGGCCGCACCGCTGGGTGTCGAACTCGTCGTCTCGGACCCTACACCGGACGCCCCGGCGGCGCCGGTCGTGCGTGAGCAGGTCGTTGGCGACTTCGACGACGAGGAGACGGTTCGGGCGCTCGCGGAGCGTGCGGACTGTCTCACATACGAGATCGAGCTTGCGGACCCGGACACCCTCGAACGGGTCGGCGAGGAGACCGGGACACCGGTCCACCCCCACCCGGAGACGCTACGGCTCATTCAGGACAAACTCGTCCAGAAACGTCGCCTGCGCGAGGCCGGGGTTCCGGTGCCCGCGTTTCGCGGGGTCGACTCGGTTGAGCAGCTCCGGGGGACGCTCGACGACCTGGGCTACCCGGCGATGTTGAAAGCCCGTGAGGGCGGGTACGACGGCCGCGGGAACGTTCTGGTCGAGTCACCTGACGAGATCGAGTCGGCGTTCGAAGCCGTCGACGGCCCCGCGATGGTCGAGGAGTGTGTCCCGTACGACCGCGAACTGGCAGTCATCGGCTGTGCCGGTGCCGACGAGCAGGAGACGTTCCCCGTGACCGAGACGGTCCACGAGGCGGAGATACTCAGGCAGACAGTCTCCCCGGCCCGGACCGACCGAGCGACCCGTGAGCGCGCCCGGTCTGTAGCAACGGACGTGCTCGACGCCCTCTCCGGCCGGGGGGTCTACGGCATCGAACTGTTCGAGGTCGACGGCGAGATACTGTTCAACGAGGTTGCCCCCCGTCCGCACAACTCCGGGCACTGGACCATCGAGGGCTGTCACACCTCACAGTTCGAGCAGCATCTCCGCGGTGTCCTCGGACTGCCGCTCGGCAGGACAGACCGGCGTGGACCGACCGCCTCGGCGAACATCCTCGGTGACGTCGAGCACCGCCAGCCGGCGAGCCTCTCCGGCCTCGCCGAGGCGCTGGCGACAGACAATCTCGCACTCCACTGGTACGGCAAACACGAGGTGTATCGCCTCCGGAAGATGGGCCACGTCACACTCGTCGGTGACAGTGAGCCAACCGCACTGCTCGACCGGGTCGGGGCTGCTGTCGACAGACTCAGCTTTTAGTGGTTGTCGATGGCCTCGGAGACATCACCGTCCGCGTTCAGGTTGAAGACATCGTCGTCCGAAGACAGTGGATCGAGCGGGTGCAGAGCCGTCAGCGCATCGCCGACTCGGCCATCCGCTGTGGGAAGCCCGTAACGAGTTCCCACAGTCCGCGTTTCTCCTCATCGGAGCGCAGCCGTGCGCGGAGCCGCTGGCTGAATATCTCCACGGTCATAATCAGGAGGAAGATACAAAGCAGCGTCGCCATCAGGTTCGTGAAGTTGAACTGAGCACGCTGTGCGGCGACGATACCCCCGAGCCCGCCGGCCCCGAGGACACCGACGGTCACCGCAGACCGGACGTTGATCTCGAAGATGTACAGCGTCCACGCGATAAACGAGGTCTTTACCTGGCTCAGCATGCCGAAAAAGACTATCTGTGTACTGCCAGCACCGGTTGTCTGCATAGCCTCGATCGGCCCTTCCTCGAGCTCCTCAAGATCCTCGACGAACAAACGACCGAGATTGCCAACAGTGTTGAGTCCGATCGCGAGCGTTGCCGGGACCGGGCTGAGCGAGGCCAGCGGGACAAACAGGAGTGCCCAGACAATCGCCGGTATCGCCCGAATAAACGACATGATCGCGCGGAAGATGAAGTTGAACGGGAACGGGGTCACGCGCTCCGAGGCGAGTATGCTGAACAGGAGTGCGAGAGGAAATCCGAGCAGCGTCCCGACGAACCCCATCGCCAGGGTGATACCTGCCTGGCCAAAGACGCTGAACATTCCGAGTTCGGCGATAAAAAAGCCCCAGAGGTCGGGTGGCCACTGGAGCAACAGCCCACCGATCTGCGGGTCGTACAGCAGGTTGAGCTGGATTATGAAGTCGATATACTGCCCGAGGTCGAGAAACGGCACACCAGTGTCGACAAACGGAATCCCGGAGTACGAGGTGACCGGGAAGTACTTTCCCAGTGCATCGGTGAACGCGCCCCACCGGAGTTCCTGCTCAAACAGTGTTGTCGCGGCTGCCCCCTGGAACAGCAGGTAGCCGATGGCACCGATGAGAGTCAACCATCCGATCACGCGCCGACGACGGGTCAGTCGGATGTTCTCGAACTGCCGTCTGATCGACAGACCGGGCTGGTCGGATGTCTCCTCGACGGTTGTCCCGGTTTTTAATGCCTCGTCGCTTGAGGTTGTCCCCTCGACTCCGCCGTCGGGTGTCGCGTCCTCGCTGGGGTCTCCACTCGTGTTGCTCACGGGGTTACCTCCGTCTCCCTCTCTTTGTCGCCGGTGTCGGGTTTCACGAACATCCCCTCGGTGTCGATGTCGCCGTAGATCCGGTCGACGGCGTCGATCGTGAGTTCGTCACGGTAGCCGTCGAACACCTTCTCACCGTCCCGGAGTCCGATGAATCGCTGGCCGAACTTCCGTGCGATGTTCACCTGGTGGAGACTGATGAACGTCGTGAGGTCGCGCTGTTCGGAGGCGCGCTGGAGGTACCGCATCACGGCCTGTGCACTTCCGGGGTCGAGACTGGCGACAGGTTCGTCGGCCAGCAGCACCTCCGGCCGTTGGACGAGCGCCCGGGCGATGCCGACCCGCTGTTGCTGTCCGCCGCTCATGCTGCGGGCCTTCTGTTCAGCCTCGTTGAGGAGACCAACTGTCTCCAACGCCTCTAAGGCGCGCTCTTTCTCCCCGCGCTCCTGCAGCTGGAAGATACTCTCGAGAAGTCCGGCCTCGTGAATCCCTCCTGTTAGTGCGTTCGAGTAGGCGGTCATATCACTGATAATATTGTGTTGCTGGAATATCATCGCCACCTCCGGCCGGGGGGTGAGCATCGGCTCACCGTCGATAACGATATCACCTGACGTTGGCTCGGCGAGCGCGCTCAGACACCGGAGCAGTGTCGACTTGCCCGAACCGGAGACGCCAAGTATCGCGACGAACTCGCCAGCCGGTACCTCGAACGAGACGTTGTCGAGCGCAACAGTGTCTCCGAACGTCTTCGTGAGCCCGTCGACGACGATTTTTTTCATATGTCCGTCACCTTCAGGGTTGCTGGGTTGATATTGGTATCGTGCGATTTAGTTGCCGAAGTCGATACCGATGTCGTTGCTGAACTGCTCAATCGGGGCGTAGTCCTCGACGGTTCCGTCGGTGATACCGCTGAACCACAGCTCGTTGTCCTGGAACTCGGTCCAGTCATCGACCTGACTGTCGCTCAGGCTGTAGGCCTCCTGCGGGCTGTCCGCAACCTCGCCGTTGTTGTAGTCCTCGAGCAGCTGGTCAGGCAGGTCGAGTCCGAGCGCATCGGCGAGATTGAACGCGTCGTGCTCGAACTGCGACGGTTCGGCATCGAGCATGAACTGGTCGATCTGGTCGCGGAGGTCGTCGTTCCACCCGGAGTTCGCCAGGATGGGTGCCCGCGGGAGCGGGGGCGAGATTTTCAGCAGCTCGAGCTCCTCCTCTGCCGTGCCGGCGTCCTCGAAGTCCGGCGAGATCTCCGCCAGTGTCTCACCGTTCTCGGCCGAGGTGATCTGCTCGGGCGGAACGTGTTCGACCGTGACGAACGCGCCAGCGCCACACGCGTCCACATCACCGCGAACCACGGCCTGAACCGAGGTGTCGTGTGCGTCGGCCTGCACCCAGTCAAAGTCGTTCGCGTTTCCGCCGTCGGGTGCGTTCCCGATGTCGAGCCCCGCGTCCTGGAGCATCCAGAACGGTGCGACACCGCCCGAGAGCGAGGAGACGTTCTGGGTCGTCACGGTCTTGCCCTCGAGATCAGCCACCGTGTCAATCCCGCTGTCAGGCTGTGTCACCATCAGGCTGAAGTACTTCTCCGCGCCGAACGCCACGCGAAGTCCGACCACGTCGATTGCGTCCCCGAGCTGTGGAACAGCAGTCGGAGAGGTGTCCGCGTACACCCGGTCACCCTCGCCCGCTGCCTCGAGTTCCTGCGCCGTGCCCGCGTAGCTCGAGGTCTTGACGCCGTTCATCTCGACGTTGAACTCGTCCTCGATCGCGTTGAACAGCGGCTGGTACTGGGCCTCGATGTCGACCGACTCCACCGCAGGGTTCAGTATGAAGTCGATCTGTGCGGGATCCTCACTACCGCCGTTGTCCCCACCGTTACCGGTCGTGGTGTCGTCGCCGTTGCCACTCGTGTTGTCGCCATCATCGTCACCATCACCACCAACGCAACCTGCGACGAACGCTGTGGCGGATGCGCCCGCTGCAGTTAGAAAACGACGCCGTGTGTGTCGCCTGTTATCGCCTTGTTCAGGCATCGGTTGTGGATGGGTGAAGAACCAATATAATAGTTGTGGTGTCTGAATCTCTGTGCCAACTGTTTCCAGCATTCGTCGCTGTTATCCTGTTACCGGTGGTCAGAGGTATATAGTCGCATATAGCGCTCTATATCTCGGAACAGTCAGGCGGCTGTACACCCGTGTCAGGCTTCGACCGGTGCTCGCGGTCGCGGGTCAGTTGTCATACTTCGGTTTGTGCCGCTCGGCACGGTCGAGGGCACGCTCAACAACGGCGCGCACGTCACCGGTGTAGCTATCACCGTGTCCGGCGTACATCCGGTCGACGGTCTTTGGGAGTCGGTCGAGTAACTCGCGGAGACTCCCAACGAGGCGCTCGCGGGACTGGCTGGGGTAGTCGGTGCGGCCGAAGCTCCCGTCGTCGAAGGCGCCGTCGTTGTAGACGACGACATCGCCGGAAAAGAGCGAGCGGTCACCGACCAGCGAGACGTGGTCCCCGGCATGACCGGGCGTGTGTACCACCTCGACGGACTCCGACCCGACAGTGAGTTTATCGCCGTCCCGCAGCGTGTCTGTCCGGTCGGGGTGGGCGTCATATGCGTACAGGTCAGCGTCGAACGCCGAGAGCACCGCGTCGAGTTCGCCGACGTGGTCGCCGTGCTGGTGGGTCAACACCACCTGTGAGAGGCTGTCCGTGTGTTCGCCGATGGCCCCGACGACTCCGGGCATGGCACCCGCGTCGACCAGTGTCGGCTTCCCATCCGGCGCGAGGTACGCGTTGCAGGTAAACTCCTCCGCATCCGCCGTGACGTTCGTGACCTCCATGTCAGTACACTCGCCCGCGTCCGGCTTGAACCTGACCCCACACTGGTCGCACCGATGTCGTTCGGTTTTTATTACCGAGGGGTCTGTGTACAGATATGAGCGAACACTCCGGCGACAGCCAGACAGGGGACAGTTCGGAGGCAGCGCCGGACGCTGATGGCAGGGGAGACGACGGTGCGTCCGGCGAGGGGCCCCCGGCGACAGACGACACGACCGTCGAAGGCGGGCCCGTCGACCTGCTCGACACGCTCGACGGGAGCGGGTCTGCCGTCGAGGACCTGCCCGGACCAGACGAGGTCGACCCCGGCGACCGACTCCACGAGCAGGCCGACGTGGCGTCGACAGGAACGGTCGCGCAGGCGCTCGCGGTCCTCGGCGAACGGGTGGACACGCTCGATACCGAACTGCAAGCCGAGCGCGAGCGGGCCGAGGATCTCGAGTCGCGGCTCCGTCGAAAGCAGGCGGACTTCCAGAACTACAAGAAGCGAAAAAAAGAGGAGATGGCCGAACAGCGCGAGCGCGCGACGGAGGACCTCGTCGAGCGCCTGCTCGACGTGCGCGACAACCTGGTCCGTGCACTCGACACCGACGAGGACGCCGACATCCGGGGCGGCATCGAGTCCACACTCGCCCAGTTCGACCGTGAACTCGACCACGAGGGTGTCGAGCGCGTCGACCCCGCCCCCGGTGACCCGGTTGACCCCGTTCGTCACGAGGTGCTCGCAACCGTTCCCTCGGACGAACCCGAGGACGCGATCGCGGACGTTCACCGCCCGGGCTACGAGATGGCCGGCAAACTGCTCCGACCCGCGCAGGTGACCGTCAGCGACGGGCAACACGACTCCGGCGACACTGGAGACAACGGCGGAGACAAAGACGCCGCGAACGGCAGCACGGACGATACAGCCGAGTGAGCGCCCATCCGGACACCCGTCCCGGTTTCGCCCGCGTTCGCAAGGTTGATTCTGGTCGCATCCAGAAACAAAGTGTGCGCGTCGAGAACACGTTTCTGGGGGCAGAACAGGTCGGCGAGCGAACTGAACAGCGACTGTGGGAGCAGGGGGCGACCCGGTGGGAGGCGTTCGATCGTAGCTACCGCGGTATCGGGTCGACACGCGCAGAACGAATCGAGCAGTACATCGACGGCGGACGCGACGCGCTGGCCGACGGTGACGTCGATTTCTTCCACGAGCGGTTCCCGACACGCGAGCGCTGGCGACTGTACGAGTCGTTTCGTGAGCGGACCTGTTTTTTCGACATCGAGACAACGGGTCTGGACGCCGATTCCAGTGTGGTCACAACGGTCACACTCCACCAGAACGGCGAGACACAGACACTGGTGCGGGGTGACGACCTGACCCGGGAGCGCCTCGGGGCGGCGTTCGAACCGGCGGCCCTGCTCGTGACGTTCAACGGTGCCCGCTTCGATATCCCCTTTCTCCGGTCGTCGTTCGGACTCGACCTCGACCGGCCACACATCGACCTGCTACCCACCTGCCGACGGGCCGGACTCAGGGGCGGTCTGGACACCGTCGAGGACAGGTTAGGTATCGACCGTGCGCTCCCCGACATCGGCGGACGCGACGCGATCCGACTCTGGCGTAACCACGAACGCGGGGTCGACGGAGCACTGGAGAAACTTATCGCGTACAACCGCGAGGATACCGAGAACATGGTTCCGGTGCTCGAACAAACAGTCGACAGGCTCGACCGGGAACTCCTGCCGGACGAGACTGTCAACGGGTGACGCTACGCGCCCGCCTCTTCGAGCGCCGTCTCGATCTTGTCAGCCTGCGTGACGCCGATGAACCGCTCGACGATGCCCTCGTCGTTCTCGACGACCAGCGTCGGCAGCGAACGCACCGAGTACTCGTTCGCGATATCCTGCTGCTCGTCGACGTCTATCTTCTCGAACTCGACGTTGCTCCAGTCCTCCTCGACATCCTCGAGGATCGGGTCCTGTGTCTTGCACGGGCCACACCAGTCCGCGTAGAAGTCCTTTATCGTGACAGTCATGCGGTACACAATCATACGTCGCCGGTCCGCATAAGAGTTTTTTTCGTGTGTCGGACCGCAACACGGCCACACGTCGTGGACGCCCGGGGGTCCGCGAGACGGGCCGAAACGCTTACTACTGGTGGTGACACAGATACAGGTATGAGTTCACAGGAGCCCGGTTCCGGTCTGATGTCGAGTGCCGGCCTCGTCCGGTATTTCGACTCGGAGGACAACAATGGGATGAGCATCGATCCGAAATCGCTCGTGGCGTTCAGTGTGCTGCTGGGCGTGCTGGTGCTGTTTCTGAACGCGTTCGGCGCCTGACTCCGGGGAACGACGTCCGCCGAACGGGTTGTCGAAACGACTGAACTAAGTTCCGGCGCCGGATACCACCGGATATGGAATCGCGCACGTACGCGTCAGATGTAACTCCGGGTGAGACGGCGACTGTGGCCGGGTGGGTCCACGAGATACGCGATCTTGGCGGTATCGCGTTTCTCATCCTCCGGGACACGACGGGCAAACTGCAGATCAAGTTCGAGAAAGACGAGATGGACGACGACCTCGTCGAGACCGGGCTCGGTGTGCACCGCGAGACTGTGCTCTCGGTGACCGGAAGCGTCGAAAAGGAGGAGCGTGCACCAACGGGCGTAGAGCTCGTTCCCGAGGAGATGGCGGTGCTCGCGGAGGCCGACCCCGAACTGCCGCTTGACCCCTCGGGGAAGGTTGACGCTGAACTGCCAACACGGCTCGACAACCGCACACTCGACCTGCGCAAGTCCGAGATACAGGCCATCTTCGAGATCCGCGCCGCGGTGCTCGACGGCGTCCGTGACGCGTTCCGCGACCTGAACTGCACGGAGATCAACACGCCGAAGATTGTCGCGACCGGGACCGAGGGCGGCACCGAACTGTTCCCGGTGACCTACTTCGGGCGGGAGGCGTTCATGAACCAGAGCCCGCAGCTGTTCAAACAGCTGATGATCGGGTCAGGGTTAGAGCGTGTCTTCGAGATCGGCCCCATCTTCCGCGCCGAGGAGCACAACACACCGCGACACCTCAACGAGGCGACCTCTATCGACTTCGAGTCGGCGTTTATCAACGACAGCGAGGCGATGGACGTCTGCGAGGCGATTGTCGTCGCGGCATACGAGGCTGTCGCGGAGCGCTGCGCCGACCATCTGGAGACGCTCGGACTGGGTGACTCGTTCACGGTGCCGGATACGGGGTTCCCGCGTCTCTCCTACGGCGAGGCGATCGAGCGAATAAACGCGACGGGCGAACTCGACGCGCCGCTCGCCTGGGGTGAGGACCTCTCGACCGAGGCCGAGCGCGCACTCGGCAGTGAGGTCGGTGGCCACTACTTCGTCACCGACTGGCCCAGTGAGATAAAACCGTTCTATATAAAGAACCGCGACGGCGACGAGACGCTGTCGACGGGGTTCGACCTGATGCACCCGCGGCTGGAACTCGTCTCCGGTGGCCAGCGCGAACACCGCCACGACCACCTCATCGAGGGGTTCGAACAGCAGGGGCTCGAACCCGAGGCCTTCGAGTACTACACGAAGATGTTCCGCTACGGGATGCCGCCACACGCCGGCTGGGGGCTCGGCGGCGAGCGCCTCGTGATGACGATGCTTGACCTGGACAACATCCGCGAGACGGTGCTGTTCCCGCGTGACCGCCAGCGGTTGTCGCCCTAACCAGCAAAGCGGAGCAACCGGGTCCCTCGACATCGAAACCACACCACCCCCCGTTACCGGGTTCTGTGCCTGGTCGCGCCGAGCGCACCGGTCGGCGTGTCACCGACGACGCGAGCGTCGACGACGAGCGGGCGCCCGCCGCCCACGAGCACCGCACCCGTCGAGCGCGGACCGTACCTCTTATTAATTACCGGGAGGTACCACTTGGTAATGAAACGGCGTGGATTTCTTGCAGCGGCCGGTGCAGGTATCACCGCGGCACTCGCAGGGTGTACCAGTCAGTCGAGTTCCGACGATAGCCTCGTCGTGGGGACATACAGCTCGTTTCTGGACGCGCCCTCTATCAGTCCCGGCGAGTGGCTAAAGGGTGAGTTCGAGTCCGAGTTCGACACGACGCTGGTCTGGCAGTCACCTCCTGAAGAGGTGAATCACTACATCCAGCGCAAACAGGAGGACGTGAGCGTCGATGCCGACGTGTATCTGGGGCTGAACACCGACGACATTGTTCGTATCGACGACGAACTCGACGGGTCACTGCTCGCGGAGGCACCGAGTATCGAGGGGCGTGACAGTGTCAAGGAGGGGCTGAGATTCGACCCCGAACAACGGGCAGTACCGTTCAATACGGGCTACATCTCGTTGGTCTACGACGGCACAGAGACAGAGGCACCGACAACGTTTGACGGGTTGCTCGACGAGGAGTACAGCGGCGACCTGATCGCACAGAACCCGGGTACGTCAGCAACAGGACGGGCGTTCATGTTGCACACAATCGATGCGTTCGGGACCGACGGCGAGTACACGTACCTCGATTACTGGTCGGACCTGCAGGAAAACGGTGTCACCATCCTGGGCCAGTGGGGGGACGCGTACGGTGCCTGGCAGGAGGGGGAGGCCCCGATTGTCGTCTCGTACTCGACAGACCAGGTCTTTGCCGACCAGGAGGGGGCCAATCTCGAGAAACACCAGGTCCGATTCCTGAACGACCAGGCGTACGCCAACCCCGAGGGGATGGCGATGTTCGAAGCTGCGGACGAGGCTCTGGTCCGGGATTTCATGGAGTTTATGCTCCGTCCGGAGATACAGGGCGAGATTGCACAGCGAAACGTCGCCTTCCCGGCAACAGACACCGCCGAACTTCCCGCCGACTACAATGACCTCGCCCGCGAGCCACCGGACCCGGTCACGTTCAGTTACGAGGACCTCCGGGGGTCGGTCGAGGGGTGGATTGACGACTGGGAACGAGAGATAGTTCAGTGACCGGCCCGTGAACGACCCCAGCGGGTCCGGCTCCGGGCCGGACCGGGATGCCGGTGCAGACAAACACACCTGGTGGGTGCGCGAGCGCGCCGAGCGACATGCGCTCGCGGTGTTGGGGGTCACAACAACCGTTTTGTTACTCCTGTTGTTTTACTATCCTGTTGCGACTGTGCTCATCGAGGCTGCTGTTGTCGAAGGGGAGGCGACGCTCCAGGTCCTCCTCGACATCCTGCGGGACCCGTTCTACTTCGGGGACCTCGCGGGGTTGTTTCGTGGCGAGTCACCGGTCGATGTCGCGGCGAGACTGCTCTCCGGGGACCGCGAGACCGGTATCGTCGGGTTCACAATCTACCAGGCAGCCCTCTCGACAGTCGCGAGCGTCGCCCTCGGTGTTCCGCTGGCGTACATCCTCGCGCGTCACGAGTTCCCCGGCCGGCGCACCCTGCGGTCGCTGACCATCCTTCCGTTCGTGCTCCCCTCGATACTGGTGGCAGTCGGCTTCCGGGCGGCCTTTTCCGAGGATGGCCCGCTCAACGCTGTGCTCGCAGTTGCGGGGATTGGACCTATCGAACTGCTGTTTTCGCTGGAGGCGATCGTCATCGCACACGCCTTCTACAACGCACCGCTGGTCGCACGTCTGACCATCGCCGCCTGGGAGTCGGTCGATGCGAGTGCCGTCGAGACGGCCCGAAGTCTCGGCGCGAACCGCCTCCAGGCGTTTCGTGACGTTATCGCCCCACAGCTGTACCCGTCGGTGCTGATGGGTGCAACACTCACGTTCGTGTTCACGCTCGGAACCTTTCCGATTGTGCTCGCGCTTGGCGGGGTCGAGTTGATGACAGTCGAGGTGCGGGTGTTTCGGCTCGTCCGGAGTCTCGACTACGCTGAGGCCGCGGCGCTGGCTATCGTCGAGTTGAGTCTCTCCCTGGCCGTGCTGTACGGCTACCTGCGCTACGAGGCCCGTCAGTCGATAGACGCCCGTGGCGCACGCCCACTTTCGCGTCGGCCACTCGTACCTCGGTCGCTGTCGGTTCGGACAGCACTCTCACGACTGGGTATCCTGGTGTACACGCTCGTTGCACTCGTCGTGTTCGTGCTCCCGATTGTGAGTATGATAGCGGCGAGTCTCACCGACGCCGGTGGGCCGACACTCGACAACTACCGGTTCCTCCTGGAGCGCCAGGCCGAGGGGGCGGCCTTCCAGGTCCAGCCCTGGCCGGCCGTGCGCAACTCACTCGTCTTTGCCGGTGGGTCACTGTTGCTTGCACTCCCGATGGGTGTGACCGTCGCGGTGCTCACCACACGCCGGTATCGCGGCCGGAAACTCGTGGATGTGGTGGCGATGGCGCCACTTGCTATCTCGGGTATCGTGGTGGGTATCGGCCTGCTGCGCGGCCTGGTGTTCGGCATCGAAATCGGTTCCCGGCGGGTCGTCGTCGGCGGTGCAGTCGCAATCGTCGCCGCCCACGCCGTCGCGGCTTACCCCTTTGTCGTCCGGACAGTCGCGCCCGGTCTCGAACGGATCGACAGACAGCTCGTCGAGTCCGCCCGCGCGCTCGGTGCTGGCCGGAGTCGGGCGCTGGTCGACATCGAACTGCCGCTCATCTGGCCGGGTGTCGTCGCCGGCGCGGCCTTCGCGGTCGCCATCTCGATGGGCGAGTTCACCTCGACGGTGGTGTTGGCAACCGGTACCGACTGGTACAGTATGCCGGTTGCCATCGAACGGTTCATTGGTCGCCGTCTCGGACCTGCCACCGCGATGGGTGTTGTACTGCTCCTGGTGACGAGTCTCAGTTTCCTCCTCGTCGACCGCCTAGGGGGTGAGTACCGTGGCGGACTCTGACCAGTCCGGCAGTGCTGGCAGACAGACACCAGCGGTCGAACTGGACGGGGTCACACGCCGGTACTCCGGGACAACTGCCGTCGAGGCCGTCTCGGTGTCGGTCCGGAGGGGGGAGTTTTTTACACTCGTCGGACCGTCAGGGTGTGGAAAGACCACCACACTGCGACTCGTCGGTGGGTTCGAGCCACCAACAGAGGGCGCGGTGCGACTCGCCGGCCAGGATGTCGCCGGCGTGCCGCCGGAGGACCGCGATGTCGGCATCGTCTTCCAGAGTTACGCGCTCTTTCCACACATGAGTGTCCGGGAGAACGTCGCCTACGGGCTGCGCTTCTCGTCACCCCCGGGTGGGGTCTCCGCCGACGAGCGCGTCGAGGCGCTGCTCGACCTGGTCGACCTCCCGGAGATGGGTGGCCGGGACCCGGAGGAGCTGTCGGGTGGCCAGCGCCAGCGGGTCGCGCTCGCCCGGGCGCTCGCCCCCGGCCCGGCGGTGCTCCTGCTCGACGAGCCGATGAGCGCACTCGACGCGCAGCTGCGCGAGCGCCTCCGGGTGCAACTGCGCGATATCCAGTCCGAACTCGGTATCACGACCGTCTACGTCACCCACGATCAAGAGGAGGCGCTCGCAATCTCGGACCGTGTGGCGGTGATGCGGTCGGGCCGGGTCGAGCAGGTCGGCCGTCCACGTGAGATATACCGGCGACCGGAGACGCGCTTCGTCGCCGAGTTCCTCGGTGACAACAACGTGCTCACCGGCGAGGTGCTCGCGGTCTCCGGCGGTACCGACCCGGTCCGGACGACTGTTGGTCTCGGCGAGGCACAGGTCGACCTCACCCTCGACCCCGAGAGTCACGTGCGCCGGCCCAGAGTGGGGGACCGGCTCACGTTCTGTGTCCGGCCGGAGGCACTCACCGTCGACGGCACGGGGAACACGCTGACCGCGACCGTCGAGACAACAGAGTTCCTCGGCGAGACGACCCGCGCACACCTCGACTGGAACGGCACCGACCTGCTCGCCCGAACCGCCGTCCCGCTCGAGGGCAGTGTCACACTCGGGTTCGACCCCGACGACACGCACGCCGTCGCCATCGAGTGACCGGGAGAACTGACCACAAGAGTCAGCACTGTATCTACCCTGCACGATTGTATATCATGTGTTAAACTGTACCGGACCCTTACCGGACGGAGAGCCATGTTGAGTGTGCTCCGGGAGACAGTTTCCCTGCCGGCGGTGGGGCTCGTCTCCGCAGTTCGGGCTGGCGCGTTCTGGGGCGCTGTTGCGCTCCCGTTCGTCTATCTGCCGGTGCTCGCAACCGGGCCGGACAGTCGCTCCGAGCAGTTGTTCCTCGTGTCGCTGCTTTCGCTGAACGTCGCCCTGTTGATCCTGGGTCACTCCCACGGAACAAACTGACCGCACGCTCCAGTTCTTTCCGCACAACTCTGTGCACACCCGAGAGTGACACGAGAACGGTGGGGTCACAGTGAAGAAAAGTTCATAGCCCGGCCTGTCGAACGTAGACATATGAGCGAGGAGACACTGTTCACGAGAATCGTCGAAGATGAGATTCCGAGCGACACGGTCTACGAGGACGAGACGACCTACGCCTTTCTGGACGTGAACCCGCTCGCGCCCGGACACACACTGGTTATCCCGAAAGAGCCCTACGAGCGACTGTCGGAGCTGCCGCCGGCGGAGGCAGCGGACGTGTTCAGCGTGCTCGGCGAGATAACCGCGGCGGTGGAGGCAGCCGTCGACGCCGACGGGACGACAATCGCACTCAACAACGGCGAGGCCGCTGGTCAGGAGGTGCCCCACGTCCACTGGCATATCATCCCGCAGTTCGAGGACGACACCGCCCGCCCGATCCACGCCCTGTTCGACGGCGCGGAGCTCTCCGACGAGGAGCGCTCGGAGATTGCGGCCCGTATCCGCGACAACCGGTGACCGATTCCGGACCCGACCGGCCGAGGAGTCCACACGCGGGGCGGAATAACCGGTTCGCCCGGTCGGCTGGGTCGAGGGTTTTTGTACGGTAGCGCGCCAGTCCCGGTATGGCGACCCGGACAC
>UEZF01000050.1_pt1 | contig 16584 bp, 15 predicted proteins | sample 1903571 | NCBI WGS metagenome assembly UEZF01 (sample SAMEA4776352, study PRJEB27445) | saltern metagenome | biome: Hypersaline environment; feature: solar saltern; material: Pellet | place: Spain | collected 2014-08 | depth 0 m | reverse complement strand
ACCAGCGCGACCCGGTCGCCTTCCGACAGTTTCGTGTCGACCTTCCCCGGCTCCTCGACGGTGGTAGTCATACACTCATGTCCGGCAATCATGCTTGTAAACGTTGGCTATATGCACATCAGAACACTGTATAATGTTAATTGACAAACCAACATCCTTATACTCTACTCAGGTATGAGTTCTCAGTTACGTGTATCCCAGGGGAGCGGCGAGTCCGGCGTGTATCGTGGGTCGGGTCGCACCGGTTCCAGTAGCATTTTAGTGCCCCGTCTGCGAGTAGGGAACGTGAAAGGTGAGGAGTGGTACCAGGCCGACGACGTGGCGGAGTCGTACGACGAGAAGCGGTTCTCACGCGGGGGGGAACTGATCGACCGCCGGGAGAAGCAGGCGGTGCTCGACGCTCTCGGCCGCATCGAGGAACGAGAGATACTCGAGATCGCCTGTGGGACGGGCCGGTTCACGACGATGCTCGCGGAGCGCGGCGCCGACATCGTCGGACTGGACGTCTCGGAGCCGATGCTCCAGCAGGGCCGCGAGCGCGCACAGTCGGCGGCCGTCGCCGACAGTCTGGAGTTCCTCCGCGGAGATGCCGACCGACTGCCGTTTCCCGACAACCGGTTCGACGCGGTGCTCGCGATGCGATTTTTCCACATCGCGGACACCCCGGAGACGTTTCTCGCGGAGATGCGACGGGTCTCCCGCGAGCAGGTCGTCTTTGACACGTTCAACAACAGCTCGATGCGGGTGCTGTACACCTGGGCGCTCCCGATGGGGTCGAGTCTCTACTCCGGGGACGATGTCCGGTGGTGGCTCCACGACGCGGGGCTGGAACTCGACGGGGTCGAACACGACTGGCTCGTCCCCTACGGCTTCTTCCGGCAGGCACCCAACCCGATTGCGGCCTGGGTCCGCAGACTCGACCAGGCTGTCGTCGGCACCAGCCCCGGTCAGCGACTCGCCTCTGTCTCCTACTGGAACGCCACCGTTCCCGGACAGTAGTCCGGTGGACTGTCGCTGCCGTGTCTTCGCTCCGCTCCTGAACCGAACGCCGACGGTCGGGGTCTGCGATTCGGAGTCGAGTGCGACAGGCCGGTTCAGCCACGCGTGGAGCCGCCGTCGACGGGAACCGCCGCACCGTTGACGTAGCTCGCGCGCTCGCTGGCGAGCACGGCGACCACGTCACCCAGCTCTCGCGGTTCGCCGATGCGTTCGAGCGGGCTGTCCGCGGCCCACTCCCGGTAGCCCGCCTCGTAGTCGGGCACCTCGCCACGGTCGACAGCCGCCTCGATGAGGTCCTCGATGCGGCCGGTCTCGTGTGGCCCGGGCAACACCGTGTTGACCCGGACCTCGGGTGCGAACTCGCGGGCGAGTGTCTTCACCAGCCCCTCGACGGTCCGCCGGACGGCGTTCGACAGCACGAGTCCGTCGGCCACCTCGCGCACTGTCCGGGAGGTGATCGCGACCGCGCTCCCCTCCGCCTCGCGGAGGTGCGGGTACGCCTCGCGGAGCGTCCAGACGACACTCATCACGAGCAGGTCGTACGCGCGGTACCAGTCCCCGTCCTCTGTGTCGAGAAAGGGACCGCTCGGCGGTCCGCCGGCGCTCGTGACAACGTGATCGAGTCCGCCGAACCGCTCGACTGTCTCCGCGACGAACGCCGTCAGCTCCGCCCTGTCGGTGATATCCGCCTCGACCGCCAGCACGTCGCCGGAGCCGGTCTCGCGCAGGCGCTCGCGGGCGGCGTCGAGATGTGCCGGGGTCTGCCCACACACCGCGACGTGTGCACCCTCCTCTGCCAGCGCCTCGGCACTTGCCAGCCCGAGACCGCTACTCGCTGCCGTACACAGCGCCACGTTACCCTCAAGTCCCAGGTACATACCCACGATTCGGGCCGCCCGGGCTTATATCCCGGCTCCGGGGCCAGATGAGACAGCGCTCAGCCGTCCGGACCGGGGCCGCCGACGAGGAACCGCTCCTCGATGTCGGGGGAGGGCATCATACACTGCTCGCGCTCGCCGAACCAGCTGTACCGGTGATCAGCCACGAAATCGTAGAAGATGTTCCGCAGGCGCGCGGGCACCACTCCGAACGGGCGCGAGAGGCTGTAGGGCAGACCGAGATGCCGGGCCGCCCGGATGACCGCGTCGGACTTGGCGTAGTACTCGCCGTTCTCGACGAGTACGACCGAGTCGAGTGTCGCCTCCTCGTAGCCAACCGCCGCGAGCAGTTCCTGCGCGGTGTCGGACTGTAGCGGCGCGAACCGAAACATCGCCTCCGGGTCCCGCTCGATGAGAAACTGTACCGACCCGTTGCAGAGGTTGCAGACACCGTCGAACAGCAACACGGGGTGTTCCGCCGCCACCGCGAGCGGGTCTGTCTCGCCGGTCTCTGCACTCGCCGCCGTCTCACGGTCCGTCGAGTCTGCCATCGTTGGAGGGTAGATCTCCCGGCTGGTTCAGTTTTTTGTGCGTGGCCGGGCATATCAGTATCGACCCCGAAGATACTCACCCGAATCGCCACAGATGACGACACCGGGTTCGTGTAGCCTAACCGTGACGCGCCCGTAGCAGTACGGTGAACAGACGCCAGTTCGTCGCGACCGTCGGCACAACCGGGCTCGCGGGGGTCGCCGGCTGTCTGTCCGACAGTTCGGGCGACGTGACGTTCAGCATCGGAGCAAACGGGTTCGAGCGGTCGGTCGGTGGTGTGTCCACGCCGGTCTCAGTCCGTGGGGTGAACCTCGGAATGGCGAAACCCGGCCGGTTCCCGGGGGAGGCGGCCATCACCCGGTCGGAGTACGACCGCTGGCTCTCCGCAATCGGCGATATCGCGAATCTGGTCCGGGTGTACACCATCCACCCGCCGGCGTTCTACCGTGCGCTGGCCGCGCACAACGAGACAGCAGATGAGCCGTTACTCCTGCTCCAGGGAACCTGGGTCACGACCAACGACCTCCTCGATGCGGGTGACGCGACGGTGCTCTCGGCAACCGTCGATGCCGAACTGCGACGGACTGTCGACGTGATACACGGAGCAACGACACTGCCAGAGCGCCCCGGTCACGCCGCAGGGGTGTACGACGCCGACGTGAGTAACTACACCTGTGGGTTTCTGTTCGGCATCGAGTGGCCCCCGGCAGTTGTCGAGGCGACGAACGACCAGGGGGAGCCCGGCGAGTACGAGGGTGAGTACCTCCGGACCGAGGACGGTTCACCGTTCGAGCGGTGGCTCGCCGGCCGACTGGACGGACTCGTCTCCCACGAGGAGGAGACCCACGGGGCACAGCGACCCGTCTCGTTCGTCAACTGGGTCACGACGGACCCACTCGACCACCCCTACGAGCCGTTCCAGGACGAGGACAGCGTCAGCATCGACCCGGACAGCATCGCCCCGACGGCGGCGTTCACCGCCGGGACCGTTGCCTCGTACCACGTCTACCCGTACTATCCAGACCTGCTGAACGAGACACCGCAGTACAGGTCGCACGTCGACCACCGGGGGGAGCAGAACAGCTACGCCGGCTATCTGGACGATATCGTGGGGTCGACCGATCAGCCGGTGCTGATAGCCGAGTTCGGGGTCCCGAGCTCACGCGGCATCGCTCATCGGGGCGTGCACGGGCGCGACCAGGGCCGGAACACCGAGCGGGAACAGGGTGAGGAGGTGGCCGCGATGTTCGAGGATATCGAGCGTGCCGACACCGCGGGCGGGGTGATGTTCAGCTGGCAAAACGAGTGGTTCAAACGGACGTGGAACCTCGATGCGCGGTCGGTGCCGGGGCGACGCCCGCACTGGTCGAACGTCGAGACACCCGAACAGCGGTTCGGTCTCCTGGCGTTCGACCCGGTAGACGGGGTCACACTCGACGGGTCGGCAGCCGACTGGACCGACGCTCGCACGGTCGAACCTATCGACCCGGGCGACACCCGGCCGGCGCGGACGCTCGAACGATTGTCGGTGACACACGACCTCGAGGGGCTGAACTACAGACTCGAGTTCGAGACGCTGCCCGAGCCAGTCGACTGGACAGCGATGAACGCCGTATTGACCGTCGGTCTGACCGGCCGCAGTAACACACTCCCGTTCGGGACGGATGCAGATGCCGCGGCGGACACCGTCGTTCGGCTGGCCGGTGTGGGCCGCTCCCGGCTGCTGGTGGAGTCGAGCTACGACACGTTCGCCCGCGAGTTCGGTGCGGAGGCGGGTCTGCCCGTTGGAGCCTACCGCGATGGGTCCGCCGGGTTCGTTCCCGCTCGGGAGCCGGTCAGTCTGGGGTACACCGTTCCGGCAACGGACACACGGCGACCGTTCGACGCCGTCGAGACGGGACAGCTGCGGTTCGGGAACGGGAACCCGGAGTCGCCGGTCTACGACTCGCTAACCGATGTCCACGTCGACACCGCACAGAACACCATCGAGGGGCGAATCCCCTGGATACTGCTGAACATCGCGGACCCGTCGACGAAACAGCGCATCGCCACAGACTGGGACGACGGTCTCTCGACGGTCCCGTTCGACGGGGTGACGGTGAGTGCGTCCACGTTCGACCCCGGCGCGGACGGTCGCGCCGTCGAGACAGACGGGGTGACGAACCTCACACACCAGATACCGGGCCGTGACGGGTCGACAGTCCGCTCTGTCGAGTACACGTGGGAGCCCTGGAGCCGCCCGGCGTACACGGAGCGGCTGAAACAGTCCTACCACGTTCTGCGCGAGGAGCTATCGACGGTCTGACCCCTGACCCTACTCATACGGTCGTGCGTGAGTAGTTCAAGCACCGTTCCAAACTCCGGGAAACAGCCCGTGAAACGGGAGTCTGCGACAGCCCGGCGGTAACGAGTCACGCACGACCGTATCAGTGGACGCTGGTCGTGACGTCACCGACACCGGAGAACACGAACCGGGTTCCGTCCTCAACCTCGACACGGCCCTCCCAGCCGTGACCGGACGCGACCCGCTCGACCATCAGGAGGCTGAACTGGATGCGACGGCTATCGACCTCGTCACCGAACAGTGTGTCTGCCGTCTCGGGCGGGATGGTGGGACCGTCGTCGGCGACACTGAATCCGCCCTCTGTTCCCCGGACGGTGACGGTGACGGCCGCCGGACAGCGGTCGTCGACGTTCTGGAACAGGGACTCGAACAGTCGCTCGAGCAGTGACCGGTCCGCTGCGACGGTCAGGTCGTCGGTCACGAGGAGTGTGCCGTCCGCCGGGCCGACGGTGTCCCAGGCCGACCGCGCGACCGCCCCGAGTTCGACCGGTTCCCGCTCGCCGACATCCCCACCCTGCCGAGACACCGAGAGGGCACCGGCGATCAGGTCGTCGATGCGGTCCAGCGCGTCGAGCGCCGTCTGCAGGCCCTTTGCCTCGCCCTCGGGGACGGTCTCCGCGACGAGCTCCGTGTAGCCGCGGGCCGCGGTGAGCGGCCCCCGGATGTCGTGGGCCAGGAGCTCGGCGAACTCGTCCAGCCGCCTGTTCTGTGCCTCGAGCGCCGCGTGGTGTCGGTCTCGCTCGAGTTCACCACCGATCCAGCGCGCCAGCAGTCGGACGAACCGCCGCTCGTCCTCGGTGAACGGCCGCTCCAGCGGCTCGTCCCCGGAGTAACAGAGCGTCCCGTACGCCTCGCCGTCGACTACGACTGGGGCCCCAATGTAACATCTGAGACCCGTTACATCGGCCGCGATGTCGTCGCTGTACGCCGAGTCCTCGACATCAGAGATGGCCAGCATCTCCCGGTCACCGACGACGTGCCGGCAGTACGTCTCCTCCAGGTCGTGGACCGTCCCCGACTCGTACCCCCCATCGGTGATTGTCGAGTCGACCACCTCGTACTCGCCGTTCCCGGTGTAGCTCAGCAGGCCGTACTGGACGCCCAACCGGTCCCGGCCGACGGCGACTGTCCGCTCTATCTTCTCCGCAACCGACAGCGACGGGTCGGCACCGAGTTCGTAGAGGTCCCTGAAATACGCTCCCGCGTCTGTCACGTCCATACGCACCTATAACGGGCAGTTGTGATAGATGTTAGTCCTCATCGGTGTCGAACCCGGTTCGCTCCGACCGACCCCAGCCCTCGGTGCCCCTGAGATACTGTATCAGGCCGCGCCAGGCGACGACTGTCCTCCACTGACGGTAGCCGAAGTTCTCCAGCACCCCGTACCAGAGCAGGCGGAGCACCTGCCAGGGGCTGTCGTAGCGGTTGAAACTCCACACCTCGCTGAAGACGCTGAACCACGAAAGGAACACACCGAACCCGGTCGTCAGCACGAAGAAGACGAGAAAGAACTCGACGTTCAGAACCCCGAGAAACACCGCAAGCGGGAGCACGAGGTAGCCGAGGCCCTCGACGAGTCGGCCGAACATCTCGGCAGCAACGAACAGCGGCAGGATAACCACCCCGACCCGACCGTACGCGGGGTTGAACAGCATCCCGCGGTTGGTGACCACCGTCTCGACCATCCCGCGATACCAGCGGCGTCGCTGCCGGCCAAGTGCGCGGTGGTCCGACGGGACCTCCGTCCACGCGACCGGTTCGGGGACGAACTGCACCGAGTACTCCCGGTCGTTGTCGATCAGATACCGGTGCAGGCGGACGACGATGTCGAAATCCTCAGTGATGGTGTCCCGACGGTAGCCACCTATCTCGCGGACGGTCTCGGTCTCGAACAGCCCGAACGCACCCGAGATGAGAATCAGCCCACCCGCACGGTCGAGTCCGAGTCGTCCGGAATAAAAGGCGCGGAGATACTCCATCACCTGCAGCCCCGGCAACCCCGTGCGGGGCAGCGAGACCGACTCCACGATACCATCCTCGACCGTCGATCCGTTCGCAACACGGACGACCCCGCCGGAGGCAACGGTCGCGTTCGGTCGCTCCAGAAACGGCCGCACGAGCGCCAGCAGCGCGTCACGGTCGATGATGGTGTCCGAGTCGATGGCACAGCAAAGCGGCATCTCTGTCAGCCAGAGCCCCGCGTTGAGTGCGTCGCTCTTGCCGCCGTTCTCCTTGTCGATGACGAGCAACTCCTCGTACACCGCCGACCGGTACACCTGGTGAACCGGTTCGCTCGGCATCTCGACCGGAATCTCGGCGTCGACGGGTTGGAGGTCGAACTGCTCGTCGAGCACTGTCAGTGTCTCGTCGGTGGACCCGTCGTTGACGACCGTGATCTCCACGTCGGGGTAGTTCAGCGACAGCAACGACTGGACGCTCTCCGTGATCGTCGTCGCCTCGTTGTACGCCGGAACGACGACACCGATACCCGGGTAGAACGGGCTCGCGAACACCTGGAACGGTGGGGTCCACCGCGACTCCCGCAGGTCGTCACGGAGTTCGAACAGCGCCAGGCCGTGAATCGCCAGGTAGAAACTATTTATGACGATGTAGAACAGGACGACGAACAGACCGAACCCGAGGATAGCCTGGGCGGCGACATGTTCGATCGCGTGCACCTCAACCACCCACCGACGAACCCGGTGTGCGTGTGAGTCTGTCGTACTCGACCTGTTCTTTGCTCCAGAGCCAGGCCCGGTCGAGTCGTTCGGCGGTGGCGACGGGGAACTGCTCGCGCTGCCCGGCGAGTGCGTCTGTGCCGGCGAGACGTGCCCGGGGGTGGTCCTCTGTCTGCAACGCACCGGTGAGCATCTCGAACGCCTCCGTGTCCCCCCACCGGGCGAGCATCCGGTAGACGGCAGTCCGGACACGCGGCGACGGGTCCTCGACGAGCCGGGTGACGAGCCTGGAACTCCGGACATCGCGCCGCCAGCCGAGGTTGCCGAGCACCAGCGTTGCGGCCTCCCGGACCGTCTCGTCCTCGTGTTCCAGCAGTGCCGTCAGCCAGGACAGATCCTCTGTGGAGACATTGCTCCCCACGTGTCGACAGACCACCAGCACCTGGACGAGAAGCGGTGTCGACCAGCCCCGGTAGCTGTCTCCGACCAACTCGAACAGTGCACCCGGCTCCGCCATCGCAATCTGGTACAGCGTGTCCTGCCCGAACACCGAGAGCTGTGTCGTTGTCCCCTCCAGCAGCAGCCCCAACCCCTCCGCCGTCTCCTCGAACTCCTCGCTCTCGTGCCGCATCCGCGCGACCGCCGCCCGCTCACGGTCGGTCTCGGGCTGGAACGCGGCCGTCCGGAGCCGGTCGGTCTGATTCAGCAGTGCGAGCCAGGTCAGCGCGTACAGCCGCCGGTACTCCCGTCGAGAGTTCAGGCGCTCTGTCGAGCGGTCCGGAATGCCCAGTTCCTCGCCGAGTCGCCGGAGGGTCTCGACAGTCTCGCCGTCGAGTTCACGGATGTACTCCGCGAGCAGGTTCTCGGCCACCTCGCGCTCGACACCGGACAGCCCCTCGACCCACTCACTCCAGTCTGTCTCCGGGTCGAACAGTCTGCCGACCATCTCGTCCTGTAGCTCCTCGCGGACCTGCACTCGCCGACTGTCCCTGACCGCCTGCACCACGGACAGCCCCAGTGTTAGCGAGCCGAGTGCCACGAGCGCGGCCCCGACCACTGCCCCGAGCACGAGAGCGACCACGGTCGACGTGAGTCCGGACCCGAACACGAGTACAGACAACTGTCCCCCCATCAGGTGCTGTCGAGCGTCTCGACGCGAGCTATCAGCTCTGTGGCCCGGAACGGTTTCGTGACATAATCGTCCGCGCCACTCTCGAACCCCTCCAGGACGTGCTCCTCCCGACCCTTCGAGGTCAGCATGATGACTGGAAGCTCCGGGTCGACCGAGAACTCGTCGTTCCTGATCATCCGGAGCAGACGTGTGCCGTCCAGTCGAGGCATCATTATGTCGAAGACGGCCAGCGACGGTTCGAAGCCCGTCTCCAGCAGGTCTGCCGCCTCGCGTCCGTCCTCGCAGACTCGGACGGTGTATCCGTCGCTCTCCAGGCGATGACGGATCAGACGACGGGTGGCCTCCTCGTCGTCGACGACGAGAACAAACTCCTCCATCGTACTACTATGATAGTGTAAGCAATTGAATCTTTGGTATTGTGTACGAGGGGTGACTGTCGGGTTGCCGCTCTGGGGGAGGACACCGCACCCCTGGAGACAGCGGGCGTCATAGGCTCATCGAGATTCCGCGTAGGTTTGCTCAGGTGTCTGAGGGTGACACTAATAACACCTGAGTTCGGTCGGGTCGGCGACGACTGTCTCTCTGGTTCGGGTAGGCAGTTGGTCACCCTCTTTGGCCATCCGGATCGTTATTTTTCGGCTGGCGGCACATCCAGCGAGAGTTCCTCCTCGGAGATACTGGCCTCGGGTTTCAGTCGACTCGTGCGGTCGAACTCCGCGAGATCTGCTCCCGTTGCGACGCGGTGTGGCCAGTCCGGGTTCGCAAGCGCCCGCCTGCCGAGGGTGACGAGATCTGCGGCGTCACCGAGTGATTCGCGTGCGACTGCGGGCGTCCCGAGCCCACCGTTGGCGATGACCACTGTATCCGGAACACTGTAGATCTTGGCGGCCTTGGCGAGTGAGGGGCCGTCCTCGCCAAACGTCGAAGCGGTGGCGTCGCGCTCGGTCGTGTGGATGTAATCCGCGCCCGCAGTCGAGAGCCTCTCAAAAAAGACCGCCGCTGCGTCCTCGCCCTTCGGCCAGACGTAGCCGTAATCGGTCACCATGCTCTGTGAGATGCGAATGCCGACGACAAACTCCTCGGGGACAGCCCCGGAGACGGCCGAGACCACCTCTGTGGGGTATCGGACCCGGGCTTGTGGGTCGCCACCGTACTCGTCGTCGCGCCGGTTCATCGATGTAGAGAGGAACTCGTTCAGAAAGTACCCGTTCGCACCGTGGAGTTCAATACCGTCGAACCCTGCTTTGTGTGCGTTTCTCGCTGCCGCGACGAACCCGTTTTTTACCGCTGCGAGGTCCGCGGTGGTGGCTCGCTTAGCTGTCGGGTACCGGCCGTCACCGCCGTACTCCTCTTTTTTTTCGGCGTCTGGTTGCACCGCAGAGGGCGCGATTGTCTCCTGGTCACAGTCGCTCGGTATCCCCTGGTTCTGTGCGCCACAGTGCATCAGTTGTGCGAATATCACACCACCGGCGTCGTGGACGGCGTCGACGACTGTCCGCCAGGCCCTGACGTGCTCGGTTGTGACCAGCCCCGGTTGATTGAGATAGCCCTTGCTGTAGGCGTCGTCGGTGTATGTGCCCTCGGTAACGACGAACGAGAAACCACCCGTTGCAAACGTCGCGTAGTACTGTGCCATCTCCTCGGTCGCCCTGCCGTCGGCCGTTGCGCTCACGCGCGTCATCGGCGCTACACCGACGCGGTTGTCCAGTTTTGCTGCCCCGACTGCTGTCGAATCGAACAGCATCTTATCTACTGTTCTACAGCGGATATATATAGTCGCTCCGCAGTCTCGCTGGTGACCTCCCGCTCGCGGTAACTCCCCCGTTGGGAGGTAGCGGCAACGGCTGTTTGGCCCAGCCTCGCGTACAGAGTCTCAGGCGACAACGATATCATCCTCGTCGTCCGGCGGCACATTCACAGTTCCGGCGAGACTAAGCAACCCGCGGCCGGAGACCGCCCCGGTGTCGAGTGTCGCCTCCAGCGTCGCGGGCCGGTCGAGGAACTGTCCGGACTCAACCCGGATGGTGTCTTGCTCGCCATCGAAGGCGTCCCGTGTGGCGAGGAACCTCGCACAGCCGGCGGCACCGACACCGCTCGCTGCGAGTTCACCCTTGTCGTCCGGCTCGAACACCCGCGCGTGGACATCGGTCTCGGCGGTCAGGGTGTCGAACGTGAACGCAAACAGTCGGTCGTCCTCGCCGAGCAGGTCGGCGACGGCACCCGGTGCGGGCGAGACGCTCCCGAGTCGGTCGAGCGCGTCGCGCTCTGCCAGCCCGACACAGCCGGCGACCGCCGCGGCAACCGGCGTGCCGTGTCCAATGCGCGGGACGTGTCGCATCATCCCGTCACGGTACGCGACAGCAGCCGGTGCGCCAACCTCGCCGGCGATTGCGCGTAGTTGCCGGTCGGTCAGTGATGAGCCGTCCGGCAGGAGGGCCACCCTGACCCCCGAGAGCAGTTCGTCCGCGAACGCGTCCACAACGAGCAGGTCCCGTGTCTCCATACCCTGTCTACAGGCGCCCGAGGAATGATAGTATCGACGCCGCGCCCTCCGAGCGACTGTGTCTGAGAGTTTGTGTCGCGTGACACACAGAACGCCTGTTCCCCGAACCGCTCAGGAACCGTCGCTGCTGTTCTCGTCGAGTTCGTCCCCAACGATATCCCCCGGGGACAGCTCCTCACCCGAGGTGTCTGGCTCCGCGCGCCTCCTCTCACCTCGGCCGGCGTCGTCAACCGACTCGTTGGGGTCCGCCCGGCCCCGGTCGGACTGGTATCTGTCGCCTGCCCCCTCCGCTCGCCCCTGCCCGGAGCGGTACTGGTCGTCCACCCGGCCTGACGGTTGTTGGCCAGACTGGGACCGGTCGTCTGTCCGACCGGGCGACCGTTGTCCGGACCGATACTGGTTGTCTGTCCGGCCTGGTGACTGTCCTCCAGCCCTGTATTCGTCGCCGGCCCCCTCGGGTGGTCGCTGTCCGGACCGGTCGGGTGTCTGCTGGTACTGCTGGCTGGCCTGTCGCCCCTGGTTTTGTCGGTAGCCTCCCGTGGCTGACCCAACCGGGTCGCGTTGGGACCGCCCGGTCTGCTGTCGGCTCTCCTCGTTCGAGGACTGCCACAGATCGTAGGCCGTCGCGCCGATTGCTCCGCCGATCGCGGCAAAGACGACGGGATAGACAATCCCGGCGAACAGGATATTGCGAGGAGCCAGTGAGATGAGCTGGTTCGCGAACTCGATCTGCCCGTCGCTCCAACCGCCCCCTTGCTCCTCGTACTCCTGGGCCTGTGCGCCGATATTCGCAACGACGGCGACGAACACGACGAGCGCGTACGTGGTGCCGAGTCTGGCACCCTCACCGAACCCGACAACCGGGTCGCGTCGCCTGTACGCGAGCGCCAGCACCCCGCCGAACAGGAGCGGCACGACCGCGGCAAACCAGGTCGGCAGTATCTCGTCGGCCCCAACCCCGTGCTCGGAGACAAACCCCGTCAGCAGCCTGGTGTACTCGAGCAACCCCTCGAGATCGGTGATCCCGTCGACGCCAGGGCGGTTCTCGAACGGGTTGTCGATGAACCGCCAGGCCAGCAGTCCAACAACAAACGCACCGATACCGGCGAGCAACCCCCAAGCCGAGGTGAGACCTGTCCGCGAACGGATCGCCGCCCCGATCGACGCGAGCACACCCGCGTACAGCAGCGTCACGACAAGCGTCTCCAGCAGGTTGACCGAGAGCTCCCCACTCGAACTGACCACGGCGGTGATAAACAGCGTGAGCGTGAACCAGACCGCGAGCGACCCGCCGGCGAGGACCGACTGGAGCGGTCGCCCCGTCGTCCCGGCTATTATATGACGTCCGGCGAGGATGTACCCCGCGATAATCAGCACAACCATCGGCACGAACCCGTGCAGCACGGCTCCGAGACCGAACGCGTTCGACTCGAGTGTGCCGTACGTTCCTCCGGTCACCGCGAGTGTTTCCCCGCTTATTGTTCCGCCGACACTTTCGACGTACACCCAGATACTAAGATCGAGGACGCTCTCACCCGTTTCCTCGCCGAAATCGAACCACCAGAGCGGGAGCGCCGTCAGAAGAAATCCGACGAGCCACGCGCTGATGCCGGCGATGAGTGACTCGGGCCAGATAATCACCGTACTGAACTGCTGTATCCGCTCACGGATCGCCCCGACAACGCCGTCGGTCTGGTCTCTCCGTGGGGACCTCTGCTCCCGCCGGGTCCCCCCCGGCGGCCCGGCAACCGGTTCGCCCCGGGTGGCTGCCTGTCGGCTGGTTCCCGACCCTTGTGCGCCCACCACCGGTTCCTGTGTTCCCCGCTCCCGGGTTCCCGCTGACGGTTGCTCTGTCTCCGGTCTTCCACCCTGCTGTCTGTCCGACTCCTCCCGACCGAACCCCGACCCGCCCGATTCCCTCGGCTGATCGGTCTCCTCTTGCCCTCGGGTGCTGGCCTCCTCCCGTTTGGAGTCCGAGTCCGTTGACCGGTCGGAGTCCTGTTGGGGAGGGTCGGACGACTCCGAGCTCTCGTCGTCTCCGGAGTCCGATCGATGTCCGTCCTCTACCATACTGTTTTCTCGTCCAACACTCCTAAAACAATTACGGCTATCGCCCTGGTGTCCGGAACATCCGGCGTGTCCTGCCGTGAGAGTCACACTGTCGGCTGTGACTTCGTGGAACGATCGGCACCCCAGGGTGCCACACTGTGGCATGTGCTCACAGCCGACAGTATCGGGGCTAGTCGTCACCGCTGGAGTTGTCTATCGACAGGAGCCCGTCGCCGGTGTGTGTCGAGAGAGTCCGGTGTGCGTCGAGTGACGCCGTCGTGGTCTCGGGGGGTGGCGCATCGATTACCTCGTCGACAGTCCCGATCGCGTTGAGTGCGACCTGTTCGGCGTACTCGGGGTCGGTGTCGTAGTCGATGCCGACCTCGGTGCGCAGGCGTAGGATGTCCTGGTGGCTCCGGTTCCGGATCGGCTGTTCGCTGACGAGGTCGTTTGGAATGATGACCAGTTCACCGTTGAACTCGCGTATCTCTGTGTGCATGATTGTGATACCGGTGACAGCCCCCTCGTGGTCGCCAACCTCGACCCAGTCACCGACGGTAAACGGCCGGGTGAACATCAGCATGAACCCCGCGATGACCGACCCGAGCGTCTTCCGCGCCGCGAGACCGAGCACGATACCGAGCACACCCGCCCCGACGAGCACCCCCGAGAGGTTCAGCCCCCAGAGGGTGAGCAACCCCGAGGAGAGTACCACCAGGATAACGACGTGTCCCACCCGGAGCATCACCTCGGCCTGGTGTTCGGTGACCCGCTCTGCATCTGTGCTGAACTCGCCGATCGCCTCCTCTAGCACGTCCGCGGCGATGTACCCGACAACGACCAGCGTGAGTGTCAGCAGCACCTGTCCGGCAAAGGGCAGGGTCCCGCCGAACAGTCTCACGACGGCGACGGCCGTGTCGACCATCCCCCACGTCACGAGCAGCGCAACACCCGCGACGAACAGCACGACCACCTGTACACCCCGGGCGAGAACAACACCGAGCCTGGTGGGGAGGTACGCGTCGACCACGTCGAGTATCTCAACGATACCGTCGGGGAGCACGCGCCGAACCAGCCGACCACCGCCCCGGCCGAGCAACGGCACGACAACCAGTCCGATGAGCACGGTCACGAAAAAAATCCCGACGGTGGTTGCGAGTCGACCCTCGGTGGTCGCCAGGTCCTGGACGAACTGCCCGAAGCTCTCGAACCTGTCGGGAACCTGTGCGGTGGCGACGCTCGACCTCATACGGCCAAATCGACCCGGCCGGTCTTGACCGTTGTCCTCGCGGCGACCACCGGAGATGACGGCGGTCGCCGACGGACCGGAGCCCGGTCACTCAACGACCTCGATATCGGAGAACTCGAGCCGTGCGCCCTGTTGGCTGCTCTCGGTCACCTCGACAGTCCAGCCGTGTGCCTCGGCGATCCGCGTGACAACAGAGAGCCCGAACCCCGTTCCCTCGCGGCTCGTGGTGTACCACGCCTGCACAGCCCGGAAACGCCCGAGACCGGCGTTCCGAGCACCGACTCCCTCACGTCGAACATCTTCCGTGCGGCACCGTTCAGGTCAACCCTCGTACTATACGATACGATACAATCGCAGTATCTGATACCCGGAGCGCCGCCATCTCGGGGCCGCCGTTCAGGCGTGTCGCGGCGGCAACGGACCGTACACTCATAGGCTGGTTCCGGTCCGGGTCGATCTCAGTCTCGCGAGCGAGCCTCGAGTCGCTCGCGGAGCGCGTCGGAGAAACCGGTGAGATACACTGTCCCCCATAGCGCGACGAAGACACCGCCGATGGTGTTGAACACGAGATCGAGCAGTGTATCGTCGAGTCCGTGTTGGGTGAACCCCGTTGAGGTGAGACCGGCCGCCGAACTGAGCACGGCGATACCGAACTCGATGACCTCCCAGATAACACCAAAGGCGACAACGAACACGACCAGAAAGGCGAACATGAACCGCCGCGGGAGGTCAATCCCCTCCGAGTGCTCGTCGAGTGCCCTGACAGTCGCGTAGCCGACACCCGTGACGACCGACGCCGACAGCGCGTGTGTCACGTGGTCGTAGTACGGGATACCGGCGTACAGTGAGGTCCCGGTACCGGGAATACCGGCTACACCGACGGTGTGGAGAAACGCGGCAGTGGTGATCCAGAGGGTCAACCCGGCGTCCATCGGGAGCCCAAGATCTCGCTCCAGCAGCCCCGGGAGGAAGGTTACCGCGAGTCCGGTGCCGGTAGTGACCAGCAGGTTCGGCGACTGTCGCTCCAGCGCGACAAACAGCAGTCCGAACAGGGTCAACTGCATCCCGCGGGCGAGATAGCGCTGGCTGTGCCCAGAGATGCCGAGGTAATCCCGGACTCTCACGGCTCGGTCACCTCCTCCGGGAGGCGCCCGGAGAGCTGTCGCCGCCGGAAGTACCCCTCAAAGAGGACACCGGCACCCAGCCCTGCCACCGCCGAGTACAGGAACTCTATCATCAGTTCGTCGTGGATGGTATCGTCGCTCACGCCGTCGACCAGCAGCGTGTTCGTTTCCAGGCTGAGATCGAGCGCCCAGCGCACGAGCGCCCACAGCCCCGCGGCGGCGAGTGTGGCGAACACGACGAACGTCACCGCGAACCCGACGGTCATCCGGACGGTTGTGAACAGGTCGAGTTCGACCGCCACCACAAGCGCGAGGGCGGCGATAGAGACGTACAGTGTGAACTCCTGTGCCGGACCGAACGTCGCGACCGCCCGGCCGAACGTCGGTAGCGCCGCCAGCGCGATCACCTCCCAGGGGAGCATCACCATCGGGTCGTGGAACGACACCGGAACCACGAGACACAGCACCAGCACACCAACGACAAACAGCGCCCACTGGCTGCTGTCCCCGGTGATTGCGCTCTCCGCGGCGACGAGACCGAGAAACGCGACCAGCAACCACCCGAGCAGGGCGTTTGTTCGCTGGTCCGCCAGCAGGTCTGCCGCCGACTGCTCTGCCATAGTTTAGAGAAGGGTGCAAGCGTCTAAAGGATGTGGGTCAGCCGATCAAGAGGTATGCGAGGAGGTACGCCAGCCAGGCAACGGTCACCGTCGCCAGTCCGGTCACGAACAACGACTCGCGGGACCGCACAGACCGCAGGTCGACGGCCGGCAACCCGGCGAGTGTGACGACGGCCCCGAGCGCGAGGGCACCGAACACGAACTGGTAGGAGACAGCGAGTGTTGGGGGTGGCACGAGCGCGACGGCGCCGGCGTAGCCCGCGCCGAGTGCCGCCCGGGGGTGGAGGTACCCCCGGAGCGACCGGTCGCGCAATCGCGCGTAGACGGCTACCGCGAGCCACACCGTCGCCACCTCCAGCCCGAAGGCCCCGAGCAGGTGGAGCGTGGGGTCGCCCGACAGCAGCACCCGTTCGGGCAGCAGGCCGGCGCCGAACGGGTACAGCAGTGTCGGTGATG
>UEZF01000065.1_pt1 | contig 16921 bp, 13 predicted proteins | sample 1903571 | NCBI WGS metagenome assembly UEZF01 (sample SAMEA4776352, study PRJEB27445) | saltern metagenome | biome: Hypersaline environment; feature: solar saltern; material: Pellet | place: Spain | collected 2014-08 | depth 0 m | reverse complement strand
GCTTGGAGTGGAACCGGCGCGACGCCCTGATAGGCGTGGTAGCTGGCAGCGGTCGCGCGGAGACAACGTGGATACACTCGGCCGGCGATATCTGCGGCCCACACCCCCTCGCCCGATTCGAGGTCGACGGCCTGCATCCGGCCACTCTCGGTCCCGGCGAACACGCGACCGTTTGCCACTGTCGGCGACACCTGTATCTCGGCGAAGCGCTCGACCGTCCAGCGTGTCTCCCTGTCTGCAACCGCGTACGCGTACAGGGCGCCGTCGGTCAGCCCACGGGTCGACCCGAGCACGGCCGTTCCGTCGACCACTGTCACCGGGGCAAACAGCAGTTCGGCCTCGCGTGTCTCGAACGACCCGACCGCCTCACCGGTCGACACCGAGAGCAGGTTCACCGCGCCGTCCGCCCCGGAGTCGGCAACAACGACTGTGTCGCCGCTGACCGCCGGCGATGTGAACGCGTTCTCTCCGGGGCCGAACCGCCACCGCTGTTCGCCGGTCGCCGCGTCCAGCGCGTAGATATCACCGTTGCCGAACCCTCGCCCGGCGCCGACAAACGCCGTCCCGTCCTCCACCACCGGTGTGGTGGCCGACCCCTCGGTCTCGAACGTCCAGGCCTGCTCGCCGGTCGCCGCGTCCAGCGCGTAGATGCTGTCGCTACTCCCGACAAACACCGTCCCCGCGACCACCGTCGGCGAGGTGTTGACCGCGTTCCCCACGTCGAACGACCAGCGCAGGTCACCGCCCGCGCCGCGACCGACACCGGCGACCGACACGACGCCGAACCCCGCGACCCCCCGGAGCAGGTCCCGCCGCGAGAGTCGAACCCGACCCCGGTCTGAACCGTCCTGACTGTCTGTCACATCCGCGGTTACGAGGCGAACGACAAAATTGCTTTGTCGACACGGTGGTCCGGTCGAGCGTCTCGCAGGTGTAGACCCCCCGAGGGGTGGAAACTGTGAGCCACCCGGGAGAGACGGGGCTGGTGGCGACTCGGCCGACCGGGAGATACTGCACACTCAGGAGAGGGGAAACTCCCGTTCGCGCTCACGGGTGACCGCCCTGGGGGGGATCGTCTCGCCGTTCACCTCGACGGTCTGTCCGTTCGACAGGCGACCGAACGCCGGGCCCTCGGGCACACCGAGGGTGCGCGCCCGCTCGGGGTCGAACGTCTCGGTGCTGGCCACGAGCACCCCGTCCTGCCGTTCGAGGCTGTCGTACCGGTCCCCGAGCACCGTGATTAGTCCGTCGAGAATCCGCTCGCGCTCTCCGGGTTCCGCGAGCACGACCTGCCCTGTTGGACGGGTGCCACCCTCGCCGGTGTCGAACGCGAGCGCCGTCTCCGCGACGACCGTCCGGGTCCGCTCACGGTCGATACCGAACGCCTCGTCGAGCAACTCCCCGGGCAGGTCGGTGACGGTCCAGTCCCCGTGGTCGATGCCCTCGCCGCGGCCGTCCCGTTGGTCCCCACCGGCCCCTGCCCGGGTGCCGAACCGGAGCCCCTCCTCGACGGTTGTGACTGCCTGCTCTACTGCCCCGGCAAACTCCAGTCCGACCCCACTGGTCTCGCGCAGCCAGGTCTCGCTCACCGCCCGGTAGCCCAGGTCGGCGATTACGTCCGCGAGCGCCGGGTGGTCGCGGTCGACCAGCGCGTGGGTCGCCTGACTCTCCTCGAACGCCGCCTCGAGCACCGTCCGGAGTCTCTCCCCGTCCTCGTCGACGGCCTCCAGTCCCCAGTCGGCGATGATGTGTCCGGCTGCCCAGTCGGTCTCGCGGACGACCCGCTCGAAACGAGGGGCGTAGTGACCGCCGCCGAATCCGACGAACTGGCGGCGTGTGTGTCCCTCCCCCTGCGACCGCTCCCCCGTGTCCTCGGCCGGTCGGTCCGGGGCGACCCCACGCAGGTCGAGAATCGCCCGTGCCACCGCACGCGCCGCCGCGGGGTCCTCCCACTGTGGCTCGGCGCTACCGACCTCCACGAACATCGACGGCGCACCGACCTCGGAGGGACCGTGGTGGGTACACTCCATCCCGACCGCGTACCCTTCGGGTGCGTGTCTCTCCAGTGCATCGAGCACCTGTGCGTGTGCGTTCGGACAGGCCCGGGCGAACTCGTCTGCGCTGCCGCCGAACTCGGCCGGCCCTGCGTTGCCGGTGTGGTGGGCGGTCAGTAACTGGCCCGTCTCGCCGGAGTGCCGGGAGGCAAACACCACGAGTGTCGGGTCCGCGAACGCCGCCGCCGGCCGCTCTAGCTCCAGGTGGAGCGGCTCGAACTCGCGCAGACAGGCCCCCTCTGTCCGGTAGACGCTGCCCCCGCCCGCGGCGTCCGGGCGAGTGTCGTCCTCGTGGCGCTCCCAGTCGTCCAGTTCCCGCAGGTGTTCACCGATGTGCGTTGAGGCGCTGTCCGCCCGCGAGACAACGATACCGAGCATCGCTGTACACTCGGGCCGACTCCCACATGACCGTTGTCATGCCCTGTCTCCAGCGAGGGGTCGCCGCTCTCCTGCCCCGACGGTCTCCGAAGCTCCCTGTCGACCTGCCACAGATTTAATATGTCGACACACGATGTTCGTGCAATGCGCACGACTCTCCAGAGCGTTCCGAGAAGTATAGAGGAGTTCAACTCCGAGTACGGTGACCTGATCGTCTCGTTCGGTATCACTGTCGTATCGTTCGTCGTCACGTTCCTGCTCCTGTATCTCGTCGGCAAGCCGCTGGCGGTCCGACTCACGCGGCGTGCGCTGAACGAACGGGAGTTCTCACAGTCGATCATCAGTCTCGGGACGACCGTCGCCGGCACGATCGCGGTGTTCGGTGCCGTGGCAATCGCCGCGGTGGTCGCCGGGTTCCCGGTTGTTCTCTCGGCGTTCGCGACCGTCCTTGCGGCGCTCTCGCTCGGGGTCGCGTTCGCCGCCTCCGACATCGTCGAGAACTTTGTCGCCGGTATCTTCATCATCAGAGACGAGCCGTTCGGGGTCGGCGACTACATCGAGTGGAACGGCAACAGCGGTGTCGTCCGCGATATCAACCTCCGCGTGACGAAACTCGACACGTTCGACAACGAGCAGGTCACGGTCCCGAACAGCGAGCTCGCGAACAACGCGGTCACCAACCCGGTCGCAAACGATACGCGACGGCTCACGTTCGACTTCGGTATCGAGTACGGCGCCAGCATCGAGGAGGCTCGGGCGCTCATCCTCGCGGAGGCGGCCGATATCGACGGTGTTCTCGAGGAACCGGAGCCGGCAGCACCGGTGACCGGTCTCGGCGATTCGGCGGTCATCCTGAACGGTCGGGTCTGGATCGACCCCGGAGAGACGAGCGCCGGCGGTGTCAGACACGCGTTCGTCGAGAACGTCAAGAAACGGTTCGACGCCGAGGGGGTCGGAATGCCGTACTCCTACACCGAGTTAACCGGCTCCATCGAGGTCGACGGCGTCGAACCGGTTGCCGAACCGCCGGACAGCTGATACTGTCGGCTGTTGTTCGACGTCGCACTCAGACCGGTCGAGTGCCGTCATCGGACTCCTGATGATCGGGGAGAACCGACATTCTTTATTAGGGTGCCGTTCGTCTGGCCGATACAGGCACAGATATGGGACTCTCACTCACCTACCTCCAGTTTCACCTGGTGTTCACACTGCCGGTGCTGGCTGCGCTGTGGTATCTCGCACCGGGATACGAACGGGACAGGCGCCGCCGGGCGACCGCGGGGCTGGTGATACTGGTCACTGTCGCGTTCGCCTACACGACGCCGTGGGGGAGTCACATGATACAGAGCGGTGTCTGGTGGTACGGCGACGACGCGGTGCTGGTTCGCGCGCTCGACATCCCGCTGGGCGAGTACATGTTCTTCGCAATCCAGACGCTGTTGGTGGGGCTGTATCTCCACTGGCGCGGGTTCGACCCTACCTTCCAGGCCGGCGACTTCGCACCACGGCCGCGACTCGCCGGTATCGTCGCGGGTGTGGCGCTGTCGGTCGGCGGACTCGGGTTGGTCGCGCTGACCGACGCGGGGCTGTATCTCGGTGGGTTGCTCGCCTGGCTCGGGCCCGTCGTCGCGCTCCAGTGGGGGGTCGGCGGCGGCTACCTGGCCAGACGACCCCGGACGTGGCTGGAGGCGGCTCTCGTCCCCGCAGCCTACCTCTGGGTCACCGACTGGACCGCAATCCAGCTCGGCACCTGGACCATCTCGACCGAGTTCACGACCGGTCTCACGCTGTTTGGCCTGCCGATCGAGGAGATGCTGTTCTTTGTCTCCGCGGGGCTGATGGCCTCGATCGGGCTCGTTCTCTGGGAGTGGGTGCTCGACTGGAACGACAGAACCGGGCGGCTCCGCGCGCTCGTCCCCGATGGACTGGCGGCCGGGGCCGAGAGTCAGGCCGGTGAGCTGGGCTGACCCGACTCGTGGTCGACTCACACGGGCACCCGCAGTCGGCGTGACACCACCGGAATTCATAACCCCGGGCCGAGTGGAGAGTCGTATGGACGCGCAACTGCTCTCCCCGGAGCTGGCCGGGAGGATTGTGACGACGGCCCGCACGGCGACCGGGGACAGTCTCCGGTCGGTGACCTACTTCACCCGGACAGACTTCGACCAGCTGTACCTGCGCGAGGACCTCGAACAGGACGCCGACCTGAGCACGTTCGTCGGTCACGAGTGGCGCGGCTACCGGGACACCGACGACGCCTACCAGACCTCCGAACTCGGGGCCTACAAGTTCACCGTCCGCGCGTTCGAGAACGGCTATCTGCTGCGGGTCGCCACCGACCGCCGGGGGGTGCTCATCACCACCGACGGGCTGTCGATGGGGAGCTACGAGGAGGTCGCCGAGGCGCTCCGGCGGACACTCCGCGAGCGCGACGAGCACTAGTCGGTCCACCGAACCCGCAGTCTTTTATTCACGGACAGACCGAGATTGGTGTATGACAGGCGGTATCGTCGGGGAGTTTCTCGACCTCAAGCGGGAGACAGACGCAGACCTGCTCGCGATGCAGTGTGGTGACTTCTACGAGTTCTTCGACGAGGACGCGGAGACAGTCGCGGCGGAGCTCGACCTGAAGGTCTCACAGAAGTCCTCGCACGGCTCGTCGTACCCGATGGCGGGGGTGCCGGTCGACGACCTCACGCCGTACGTGACGGCGCTGGTCGAGCGCGGCTACCGGGTCGCGGTCGCTGACCAGCACGAGACAGCCGGCGGTCACGCCCGCGAGATAACGCGGGTGGTCACACCCGGCACCCTGCTCGAGACCAGTGACGCCGACGCGCAGTACCTCGCCGCGCTCGTCGAGGGCGAGGATTACGGGCTGGCCTTTGCGGACGTGACGACCGGTCGATTCCAGGTCACGACCGCCGAGGATATCGAGGGGCTGCTGACGGCGCTGTACCGGTTCGACCCGGTCGAGCTGCTCCCGGGACCGGACGCCCGGGCCGACGACGCGCTGCTCGGGCAGGTGCGCGAGACCACCGACGCGACACTCACACTCCACACCGCGGAGGCGTTCGCACCCGGTCGGGCCCGCCACCGGGTCCGCGAGCAGTTCGGCGCCGAGACGGTCGAGAGTCTGGGTGTCGACGACACCGCGGCCCAGGCCGGGGGTGCAGTGTTGTCCTACATCGAGGAGACGGGCGCGGGTGTGCTCGCCTCGATAACCCGGCTCCAGAAACACGGCACGGGCGAGCACGTCCACCTCGACGGAACCACACAGCGCAATCTCGAGCTCACGGAGACGATGAGCGGCGGCTCCGAGGGGAGTCTGCTGGCGACGGTCGACCACACGGTCACCAGCGCCGGCCGGCGACGCCTGACGGAGTGGCTCCAGCGCCCCCGGCAGGACCCGGCAGAGCTGACCCGCCGGCTCTCGGCGGTCGAGGCGCTGACCGGGGCGGCGATGGCCCGCGACCGCCTGCGCGAGACACTCGACGGGGCCTACGACCTCGAACGACTGGCCTCGCGGGCCGCCTCGGGGAGCGCCGACGCCCGCGACCTCCGCGCCGCGGGCGAGACGCTCGAACTGCTCGAGGATGTCGGGGCCATCGTCGCCGAGACACCGGCGCTCGCGGAGTCACCGCTCGCGGACGTGCTCGACCGGCCGGACCGCGATGCGGCTGCAGACCTCGCCGCGACACTCGACGGGGCACTCGTCGAGGACCCTCCCGGAACGGTCACACAGGGCGGGCTGATACGCCCCGGCTACGACGACGAACTCGACGAGATACTCGAGGAGTACGACGCCGTCGCGGGGTGGCTCGAGGAGCTGCCGGCCCGCGAGAAGCGTCGCCACGGCATCACACACCTTACCGTCGACCGCAACAAGACCGACGGCTACTACATCCAGGTGGGCAACAGCGAGACCGACAGCGTGCCGGCGGAGTACGAACACGTGAAGTCGTTAAAAAACAGTGAGCGCTACACAACCCCCGAACTCGAGGAGCGCGAGCGCGAGATGCTCCGTCTGGAGGAACAGCGCCACGAACTAGAGCGGGAGCTGTTCGAGCGGTTGCGCGAGCAGGTGGCAGAGCGGGCGGACCTGCTGGGGTCGGTCGGACGGGCGCTCGCGTCTGTCGACACGCTTGCTGGTCTGGCGACCCACGCTGTCCGCAACAACTGGACACGACCGGAGCTCCACAACGGCGGAGGGCTCACAATCGAGGCCGGGCGTCACCCGGTCGTCGAACAGACGACCGAGTTCGTGCCGAACGACCTCAGGATGGACGGGGACCGCCGGTTCCTGCTGGTCACGGGACCGAACATGAGCGGCAAGTCCACCTACATGCGACAGGTCGCGCTCGTCACACTGCTCGCACAGATCGGCAGTTTCGTCCCGGCCCGGAGTGCCCAAATCGGTCTCGTCGACGGTATCTACACGCGGGTCGGGGCGCTCGACGAGCTCGCACAGGGGCGCTCGACGTTCATGGTCGAGATGCAGGAGCTCTCGAACATCCTCCACTCCGCGACCGAGGAGTCGTTGGTCATCCTGGACGAGGTGGGCCGCGGCACCGCGACCTACGACGGTATCTCCATCGCGTGGGCCGCCACCGAGTACCTCCACAACACCGTCGGCGCGAAGACACTGTTTGCCACCCACTACCACGAGCTGACGAGTCTGGCCGACCACCTGGAGCGGGTGGCGAACGTCCACGTCGCGGCCGACGAGCGCGACGGTGACGTGACCTTCCTCCGGACCGTCCGGGAGGGACCAACCGACCGGAGCTACGGTGTCCACGTGGCCAATCTCGCTGGTGTGCCGGACCCGGTCGTCGAGCGCTCGCGCAGGGTGCTCGACCGTCTGCGCGAGGAGAAGGCGATCGAGGCCCGCGGGAGCGGTGACGACGAACCCATCCAGGCGGTGTTCGACCTCGGGAGCGGCCAGTTCCAGACGGACGATACTGCCGACCGGACCGCGACAACAGACGGGGCCGGCGAGGAGACAGACGGACTGCGCGAGATGCACGGTGAGGCCGCGGCGGAGGTGCTCGAGGAGCTCTCGGCGCTCGACGTGAGCGAAACACCGCCCGTTGAGCTGCTGAGTCGGGTCCAAGGGTGGCAACAGAAACTCGAGTGACCGATCAGGCCAAGGGCAGCAACAGATCAGGTCGGCGTCGTGAGTTCGATTGCCTGCCGGAACTCTGGCTGTCTGGGATACAAGCTGATCCTCTCCGATGTCGAGAGTGATCTCAAACTGCGGGTTACGAGAGTTTCAAGACGAAAGCCTCGCCTTCCGGCGGGGAGGAGGTCAACCGTCGCCCTCCTTGTCAACAATAACGACCTCACCGCCCTCCACGTTCACGTTCACGAGCGTCTTTGGCTTGTAGTCGGTTCCGTCGAGTTCGTTTCCGCCGCCAACTTTTTTAATAACAATGACGGTATCGACAATCTCGGCACCGATATCCTCAAGCGCGGGCAGGAGCGCCGAGAGGGTGCCGCCAGTCGAGAGCACATCGTCGATGACGAGCACGCGGTCGCCGTCACTGATGTCGTTTATATAGATATCGCTCTCCTCGTAGCCGGTCGCCTTCGAGAGCGACACCTCGCCGTCGAGCCCGTAGCCGCGCTTTCGCGCGACGACCAGTGGGATGTCGGTGGCGAGCGAGAGCGCCGTGGAGATGTGGATACCCATCGCCTCAGGGGCGACGATTTTATCTACGTCGGTCAGGTCGGCCTTTCGGACGATGCGGACAGTTATCTCTCGCAACAGTTCGGGGTGGAGTGTGGGCACCCCGTCGCTGATAGGGTGGACAAAGTAGTGGTACCCGTTTTTTTCTATGATCGGTGCCTCCCGCAGGGACTCGAACAGGCGTTCCATGCGGGCGTTACTCCCAGGCGGCGCAAAAGCCTGCTGACTCCCGGCCGGCGCTCACAGCAGTACTGTGACTGCTCCGCAGATGCTGTCGAGAGAGGCTGAGCTCCCTTTCGGCGATACAGGAGCGGCAGGCGCGGGGTCACTACGCGGCAGACAGCAGGTCGGTCAGCTCCTGCACGACCGGCAGGATAGCCTCGCCCGTTACCTGGAAGTACTCGAGGTGTGCAAGCAGAATAAACACTGTTCCGGCGGCACAGGCCAGCCCGATTGCGACCCCAACTGTGCGGTCAAACCGTTTGGTCCAGACCGCCAGCACCCCGGTGGCGGCGACCAGTATGGCAGTCACGAGCGACACCCTCGCGCTCAGTTGCGCGGCTCCGCCGGGCTGCAGTTCTTGAACCAGCACGGCCACGAGTAGCAACTGTCCGCCGACGAGTACACCGGCACCGTAGCTCCAGAGCACGATACTGCCCGCCCGCTTGAGGAGTCGGGTGACCGTCAACGACCGCGCGAGCACGTACAGCCCGAGCGGAAAGACCGGCAGCAGATACCGCTGTGTGAACTGCACGTAAAGCGGCAACCGGAACAGGTACAGCAACACGAACGCCAGCGCAATCCCGACTGCGAGCGCGACAGTCGGATCCACCCGCCGTGGTCGACCCACCCTATCGCGGAGCCCCGACAGCCACGCACCGACCGCCGCAGCCGAGAGCGCGAACACCGGTGCCGTCTCCAGCACAGAGAGGTTCGTTCCAGCGAACCTGGCGGGGCCGCTGAAACCCCCGCTATCCGAGATATCCGCGCCCGCGCTCCGGACGAACACCGTATAGAGTCGTTCCGGGTCGGCCGCGGCGGTCAGGCTGTCTCCGACGATACTGAGGACGTTCGCAACGACTACAGTCGTAGCACCAAGCGGCAGGGCCCCGAGAATCCCCTCGGAGCCGCCACCACTACTACCGCCACCCGTATCTACGGGTGTGACTACACCACCGTCCATCCCCCGTGGTGGTCGAAGGGCCTCTCCAGTCACGAGCGCGTTCGTCACCAGCATCGGCAGCAACGAAACGGCGAAGACGGCGCCGCCGCGTACGCGCCGGCACGGGCGAGCGGGAGGTCACCGCCCACATCGGGGAGGTCACCGCCCACATCGGGGAGGTCACCGCCCACATCGGGGAGTTCGGTCCCTGCCTCGCCCGAGCGCCGACTCACCCCGAACAGGTAGAGCACGGTCAGCACCGCGAGCACCGAGAAGGTGTGTCGTTTCGGTATCGCGGCCCAGAACCCGACCGGGAGGACGACCACGCTCGCCGCGCCTGCGAGGGTGGCGACACGACGACTGCCCTGCAGGGCGAGCAGTCGGTACAGCACCACCGCGCCGAACGCTGTCGCAAGGAGTCCGGTCGTCTGGAGCGCGAACGCCGCCAGGTCGGGGTCGCCTATGCGCGTCGCGAGCAGCAGGTTCAGGACAAACGAGAGCACCACCAACGGGGCAACAGCAAGCGTTCCTGTCTGGCGGTGCCCCGTGAGGTCGCTGACAACGACCCCGAACCCGAGTACGGCGAGGTGCCAGCCCGCGATCAGCGCCACGCGGAGGTCCGCAACCGCATCGACAATCTGCAGGAGCCACAGCGCCGGCAACGACCCGACCAGTTGACCGTAATTACGCCCGTACACCCGCCCGTCTCTCACGTTGGTCCCCGGTGAACTGAGATAGCTCCCCTCGGCGCGCTCGATCCAGAGTCGACCCTCGCTGAGTGCATCGAACGTCCGGACGAGTGTGATATTGTCGCTGATAAATAGACTGGCACGCCAGGTCAGCATCCCGAAACACAGCGCGCCCAGAAACAGCGCCAGCCCCACCCGGTCGCCGAACAGCCACCGCCCGACCCGGGTGTGAGCGCGGTACCGATCACTGTCATCGTCCTCCGAGCGGGAACCGTCACTCCGTTCGTCGGACTGGCTAGGTTTGTCCGCATCTGTCTGGTGACCGTCACCTCGCTCGCCGGACCGGTCGTCGCTGTTGTTCGTCTCTGTCTGGTTGTTCTCACCGGTCATCTGTCCCAGACAGTACTCATTACCAAACGCAGACGCCGGGCCAGTAAAAACAGTTGTGGTCCCCAGGCTGTCGCGGCCGGCAGTGCGAACCGCGGGTGTTTTACTTTCAGAGTATCTACCGGATACAATGAGCCAGCAACGGGAGAGACCGGCGGGAGACCTCCGACAGACAGGAATGTCGCTGAAACACGACCGGGAGTGGGACTACGAACTCGAGCGCATCGTCGACGCGGTCGAGGAGCGGGAGGCCACATCCGTCGGTCTGCAGTTCCCCGAGGGGCTGAAACGGCGCGGACCCGGCGTTGCCGACGACCTCCGCACGCTGCTCTCCGATGAGGTGTCGGTGTTGCTGTCCGGCCAGCCCTGCTACGGTGCCTGTGACCTCGACACCTACCTGATGCGACGCACCGACGTGTTCGTCCACTTTGGTCACTCGCCGATGAAGGAGTCGGACAAGATAATCTACGTGCCGCTGTTCTCGAACGTCGAGGTCACGCCGATTGTCGACCGCGCGATAGACGAACAGCTTGCCGCACCTGAGGACGACCCCGATGTCGGACTGGTGACCACGGCCCAGCATATGAACCTGTTCGACGAGATGCGCGACCGTCTCGAAACGGAGGGGTACACCGTCCACACACAGCGGGGTGACGAGCGACTCACGAACGAGGGGCAGGTGCTCGGCTGCAACTACGCCTCCGCCAACGTCGACGCCGACCAGATACTCTACGTCGGCGGCGGCAAGTTCCACCCGCTCGGCCTCGCGATGGAACACCCCGAGAAACACGTCGTCATCGCCGACCCCGTCAACAACGTCGTGACGGTCGCCGACAACGAGCAGTTCATGAAAGAGCGCTACGCCGCCGTCCACAAGGCGATGGATGCGGACACCTGGGGGGTTATCTACTGCACGAAGATCGGTCAGGGCCGCTGGGACGAGGCCGAGGAGATTGTCGACAGCAACGAAAACGCCTTTCTCATCGCGATGGACGAGGTCACCCCGGACCGCCTACGCAACTTCGGGCTGGACGCCTACGTGAACACAGGTTGTCCCCGCATCACCACCGACGACGGGCCACAGTTCAACAGCCCGATGCTCACCCCCGGCGAGTACAAGATTGCCGTCGGCGAGAAACCGCTCGACAGCCTGGAGTTCGACACCTTCCACGGCACCTGGTGACCCGCTCAACAGCCGTTGTAGCTTTTGTCAGTTGCCGAGATTGAGTCGGTCGATAAGCCGCTCACGTATCGAGGGGGAGTCGCCGAGTCGCAGGTAGTAGGCATCGCCACCGTCCTCGTAGTAGCCGTCGACCTGCCGTTCGACCTCGAACCCGAGCGACTCGTAGAACGCGAGCGCCTTCGAGTTGGTCGTTCGGGCGTGACAGGTGACAGCCGTGTGCTGTTCGGCCACACTCGCAACGAGTCGACGGCCGAACCCTTGTCCGCGGTAGTCCTTGTCGACAGCCAGAAACAGGATGTACCCGTCCCGACGGACCGTCGCGAACCCGACGAGCTGCTCCGAGCTCCGGTCGATGTAGAGAAACACCGTCGCACGCCCGTACGCCGTCGTAAAAAAGCCACGTCGCTGGCGCAGTACACCCTCACTGCGGCGGATACGCTCTTTCAACTGCCAGGCCTGCGTGACGTAATCGTCGCTGCCCGGCGGAACCTCCACCCGCTGGACGTTTATACTCACTATACCCCTGTGTGGGACGGATAGCTAATAAGCGCACCGCATACCGGCCCGGTGTCTCCGCTCCCCGCCCCGCGCCGACACCGGACTGTCGCGGTCCAACACCGACGGGGTCGGTGCCGCGAGGGCAGAGTAGATAAGACGGTCACTGACGAATCTGAGCGTATGGCAGCGTCAGATGGGGTCATCTCGCGGTTCAGACAGCCGGAGTACACGGGTGAGAATCGCTGTATGCCGTGCACGGTCGCCAACAGCTTCATCGCTGCGGGTGCCAGCGGCGCGACGGCGGTTGGCGGCGCGGTGGTGGCCGCGCCGCTGGTCGGTGCCGCCGCGGGCGGAACACTGTTTGTCGTCTCGATGCTCGCGATCTACCTCCGTGGCTATCTCGTCCCGGGGACGCCGGAGTTGACAAAGCGGTACTTCCCACCGTGGCTGCTCAGACTGTTCGGCAAAGAGCCCGTGCTCAAACAGCACCAACCGGTCGAGGCGGAGGACGGGTTCGACCCGGAGACGACTCTGGTGCGGGTCGGCGCGCTCGAGGAGTGTGCCGACGGCGACGACCTCTGTCTGACCGACAGTTTCGGCGGCAGTTGGCAGACCGAACTCGATTCGCTCGACACCGACACTGGTCGCGACGAACTACTCGAACTGCTCAACGTCAACACCGGCGAGGTGGAGTACTCGGAGTTCGGCCGCGCGTTCGTGGCGCGACTCGACGGGCAGACCGTCGGCAAGTGGGAGTCCGAGGCCGCGTTCCTGGCCGACCTCGCTGCCGCCTGTGTGTTCGAACGGCAGTTTCCGGGTTGGATGGACCTTTCTGTGGAGGCCCGTGGTCAGTTGCTGAACGGTCTGCGGCTGTTTCTCGACACCTGTCCGGACTGTGGTGGTGTGCCGACGTTTGACGCGGAGACCGTCGAGTCGTGCTGTTCGACCTACGACGTTGCGGCGGTCACCTGTGGGGACTGCGAGTCACGGCTGTTCGAGGCCCGTGTCGACGTCTGACTACGGGAGAACCTCTCCGGGGTCGTCGGCGTAGGTGATAACGACCAGCAACACGCCGATGGCGACTGTTGCGACGATACCGACCAGTTGTACGAGCAACGCCGGTGTACTCCCCGCCGTCGTCCACGGCGCACCGAGCAGCGTCCCGAGACCGGCGACGATGACGAACCCGCCCACGAGCACGCCGAGCACCGACAACCTATCCTCGAAGTTGATTGGGCTGTCCATACTTTCTTGTTCACACCTGTCGGCCTAAGTCTGTGGGTTCGAGCACGTGCCTGTACAGCGGGCTAGTCGAGTGCAGTCTCGATAGCGGTCTCGATGTCGGCCCACAGGTCCTCGACGTGTTCGACGCCGACACTGGCACGCACGAGCCCGTCGGTCAGGCCGACCGCCAGTCGCTCCTCGCGGGGGATGGCGGCGTGTGTCATCGTCGCCGGCTGCTCGATGAGGCTCTCGACACCGCCGAGGCTCTCGGCGAGTGTGAACACCTCTGTCTCCGAGACAAACGTCGCCGTCTCGTCGAGGCTCGCGTCGAGTTCGAAGCTCACCATCCCGCCGAAGTCGTCCATCTGCTCGGCCGCCAGGTCGTGTCCCGGGTGTCGTTCCAGACCGGGGTAGTACACCGCCGCCACGTCCGGGTGGTCGTCCAGGCGGTGGGCGAGGGTCCGGGCGTTCTCACAGTGGCGGTCGAGTCGGAGCGGGAGCGTCTTTATTCCGCGAAGCACCAGAAAGCAACCGAACGGGTCCGGTGTCGCGCCGACGCTGTTCTGGTAGAACCCGAGACGCTCGTCCAACTCCGGGTCGTCGGTCACGAGCGCGCCGCCGACCACGTCCGAGTGTCCGCCGAGGTACTTTGTCAGCGAGTGCGAGACGATGTCCGCGCCGTGTTCGAGCGGCCGCTGGAGATACGGTGTGGCGAACGTGTTGTCCACGGCACACAGCGCGTTGTTTGCGTGGGCGATCCCGGCCAGCGCCGCGATGTCGTTCACCTGAAGCAACGGGTTCGTCGGCGTCTCCACCCAGACGAGCGCCGTCTCCGGTTGCACGGCCGCCTCGACCGCGTCCAGGTCTGTTGTATCGACAAACGAGAACGTCAGGTCGTAGTCCTCGTACACCTGCCGGAACAGACGGTGGGTGCCCCCGTAGATGTCGTCACCGGCGATGACGTGGTCACCGCTCTCGAGCAGGTTCAACACGGTGTTGATAGCGGCCATCCCGCTGGCGAAGGCCCGGCCATGGTCGGCCCCCTCCAGTGCGGCAAGGTTGTCCTCGAGTACCGCCCGCGTCGGGTTCCCGGTCCGGGCGTACTCGTAGCCGCGGTCCTCGCCCGGGGCGTCCTGCGTGAACGTCGAACTCGTGTGGATCGGCGGCATCACCGCACCTGTTTCCGGGTCCGATTCCTGACCGGCGTGGATCGCGCGAGTCTCAAATCTGCTTTGCTCGCGCTCGTCCGGTGCCGGTGTGGCTCTGTCGTGTGCACCGGTGGCCGACTCAGCCTCCTGTGCGGACGGGCCCCCGTCGGTTGTCGGGCGCGTGGTCTGGTTGTCTGTCTCGGCTGGCTGTTCACTGTCCGTCGTGGTGTCGTCCGTGTGTTCGTCGGTCATTTTGGGTGTGCTCGCAGGTCGGTCTCCGGCCGGTCACCCGGGTTCGTCGACCCAGGATTCAAACGAGTCGTACACGCCCTTCGAGAGATAGCGCTCGCTGGAGTCCGGAAAGATGGTGACGACAGTCTCGTGGGGGGTATCGAGCGCGCCGTCGCGGACACGCCGGGCGACATCGAGGGCGGCGACGCTCGCGGCGGCAGCACTCGATGCGACGAGTTGGCCCTCCTCGCCGGCGAGCCGGTGCATCTCCTCGTGGGCGGCCCGGTCGCTCACCTGCCGGACCTCGTCGACCAACTCCGGGTCGTACAGCTCGTTCGTCGCGAGGCTGCTCGTCCCGATACCCTCGATGGTGTACTCCGCCTGCTCGACCTCGCGGCCCTCGGTCCGGGCGAGCAGTGACCCCTCGGGTTCGACCGCGACGACGTGCACGTCGGGGTCGTGTTCGACCAGATGCCGGGCGGTCCCTATCAGTGTACCGGCGGTGCCACAACCGGCCACGAGTGCACCAACCTCGCCATCCAGTGCCCCCCGTATCTCGGGGCCGGTTGTCAGCTCGTGTGTCTCCGCGTTCAGCGGGTTCGAGAACTGCTGGGGGACAACCGCGTTGTCCATCTCGGCAACGAGTTCGGCCGCGTGCTCGATTGCGCGTTTCATCCCCTCCTCGGTCGGCGTGTTCACCACCTCCGCCCCGAGTGCGCGCATCAGCACCTGTTTCTCGACGCTGAACTCCTCCGGGACGACGAACACAACCTCAAGATCGAGCTGTGTGGCGGCCATCGCCATCCCGATACCGGTGTTGCCGGCGGTCGGTTCCACGACCGTCCCTCCGGGGTCGACATCACCGCGTTCGAGCATCCGGCGGAGCATATGCTCCCCAATGCGGTCTTTGATGCTCGCGCCAGGGTTGAACGACTCGAGTTTGGCAAAGACCGGCACCTCCTCGGGGCTCGCCTGCACGCGCACCAGCGGTGTCTCCCCGACTGCCTCGAGCACCGAATCCAGTGGCTCCGTGTGGGTTGTCATCGTCCTGTGTCGGCCGTGTCCCCGTTCATCTGCCTTCACGCAGCATTTGTGGCCGACCTACATATGCTGTTCCATCGCACTGTGCCTGACAGACACAGGAGCCGTCTACCAGTGCCGACCTGTACAGTCCTGGGTCGCCGAGTCTCCGGTAACACAAAGCATATCTCTTTTCGCATCTCATAAAAAAACAAGGCACCAGAACCACAATGAACGAAGTTCAACTGGAGGTAGCAAAGGCGTACCCGAACGATTCGGGGCGAGGTATCGCACGCCTGGACCCGGACACGCTGTTGCATCTCAAGCTCTCACCGGGAGACATAATCGAGATCGAGGGGGCAGACACGACCGCGGCGAAGGTCTGGCGTGCCGACCGGCAGGACTGGAACACCGACACAGTGCGCATCGATGGATTCACGCGCCAGAACGCCGATGTTGGAATCGGCGAGCGTGTCGAGGTACGAAAGGCAGAGGCAGAGAAAGCCGAGACGCTCGTGCTCGCACCGCCCGAGGAGGCGAGTGTCCAGTTCGGCAGTGACGCCGCCGGAATGGTGAAACGGCAGATTCTCAAGCGACCGGTCGTCGCCCGCGATATCGTCCCCGTGATGTCCTCGACGAACCACCCGTTCATGCGTTCGCCGGGACAGGCGATTCCGCTCATCGCCGTCGACACCGAACCAGAAGGGGTCGTGCTCGTCACCGAGGACACCGAGGTCGAACTGCGCGAGGAACCCATCTCCGGCTACGAGAAGACCGGGAGCGGTATCACCTACGAGGATATCGGTGGTCTCAGAGGCGAGATCCAGCGCGTCCGCGAGATGGTCGAACTGCCGATGAAACACCCCCAGATATTCAAGAAACTCGGCATCGAACCGCCGAAAGGGGTGTTGCTGCACGGTCCGCCCGGCACCGGGAAGACGCTGCTAGCAAAGGCCGTCGCAAACGAGACGTCGGCCTCTTTCTTCTCGATTGCCGGTCCGGAGATAATCTCGAAGTACTACGGAGAGTCCGAGCAACAGCTCAGAGAGATATTCGAGGAGGCGACCGAGGAGGCACCGAGCATCATCTTCATCGACGAACTCGATTCCATCGCCCCCAAGCGTGAGGACGTCACGGGTGAGGTGGAGCGACGGGTCGTCGCGCAGTTGCTGACGATGATGGATGGACTGGAGTCCCGTGGGCAGGTGGTCGTCATCGCGGCGACGAACCGCGTGGACTCGGTCGACCCGGCGCTCCGCCG
>UEZF01000042.1_pt1 | contig 17258 bp, 26 predicted proteins | sample 1903571 | NCBI WGS metagenome assembly UEZF01 (sample SAMEA4776352, study PRJEB27445) | saltern metagenome | biome: Hypersaline environment; feature: solar saltern; material: Pellet | place: Spain | collected 2014-08 | depth 0 m | reverse complement strand
ACAGGGAATCGTGACCGAGGTCGGAGCTGATGGCCGCGTTCGGGTCAATTGCGGACTGCAACACCCGGTCTCGCTCCCGGTGCCGCCGGCGATGGCGACACCGTCGGAGGGGGAGCGTGTCACCGTCAGCGTCTCTTCGCGAGAGCCGGTCCGGGCAAAGCTCGTCGACGAGCCCCTGCCGGGCTACGTCGTCGACACCACGGACCTCGACAGGGCGCTCGCCCGCGAGAACGCGGGACTGACAATCGCGTCCTCGCGGTACGGTGAGCGCCTGCGGCCGGGTCGTCTCGAGGACCTTGCGGCGTCGTGTCGCGGGGCCAGTCCAAACGACCAGCCCTCGTACACGGTCGCGTTCGGAGCGCCCGAGCGTGGCCTGCCCGCCGTTCGCGGGCTCGATACCGAGGCCGTCCGGAGCGGCACACGGGGAGCGTTCGACCGATGGGTGAACACGGTTCCAGATCAGGGAAGCGAGGTCGTGCGAACGGAGGAGGCGATGTTCGCAACACTCGCCTGCCTGAACATGATGGAGTAACACAATGACACAACCAGACAGACCACGCAAAGGTTCGATGGGTTTCAGCCCGCGAAGCCGCGCGTCCGACGAGACACCACGGTTCGGGAGCTGGCCCGACGACGAGGGCCAGCCCGCACCGCAGGGGTTTGCCGGCTACAAGGCCGGAATGACCCACGTGACGATGATAAACGATCAGCCGGAGTCGCCCCGCGAGGGGATGGAGGAGACTGTGCCGGTCACTGTCGTCGAGACGCCACCGGTTCGTGTGGTTGCGCTTCGAGCCTACGAGGAGACACCGTACGGAAAACGACCCCTGACCGAGGTCTGGACCGACGAGTTCAGACCCGAACTCGAGCGGGCACTCGACCTGCCCGCCGAGTCCGGCGAGGTCGCGGAGGAACAGCTACACGACGCACTCGATTCGGGCAACCTGTCGGACGTGCACGCGATAACGCACACCGTACCGACCGAACTCTCCGGGGTGCCGAAGAAACGACCCGACGTGATGGAGAACCGCATCGGCGGCGGTTCGATGGCCGACCGGGTCGAGGCCGGTCTCGAGATGCTCGAGGACGGCCAGTACCCGATGACCGACGTGTTCCGCGCCGGCGAGTACGCCGATGCCGCGGGAATCACGACCGGAAAGGGCACCCAGGGTCCGGTGAAACGCTGGGGCGTACAGAAGCGAAAGGGGAAACATGCACGACAGGGCTGGCGGCGCCGCATCGGCAACCTCGGTCCCTGGAACCCCTCTCGGGTGCGCTCGACGGTCCCCCAGCAGGGACAGACCGGCTACCACCAGCGAACCGAACTCAACAAGCGCCTCCTCGCGATCGAGGACGACGGGTTCGAGGTGGACGGCGGTCTCGTCGAGTACGGCGACGTCTCGGGGGCGTACACGCTGGTGAAGGGGTCGGTCCCCGGTCCGAAACAGCGGCTCATCCGACTGCGTCCCGCGGTGCGACCAAACGACCAGCCGCGTCTCGACCCCGAGGTACGGTACGTCTCGACGGCGTCCAGTCAGGGGTGACCAATGCAGGCAACAGTACACACACTCGACGGTGAGGATGACGGGGAGCTATCGCTTCCCGGCGTGTTCGAGACGCCGTTCCGGCCGGACCTCATCCGGCGGGCGGTCGTCGCGGCACAGGCAAACAGGAAACAGGACTACGGAGCCGACGAGTACGCCGGTCTCCGGACGCCGGCGGAGTCGTTCGGCAGCGGCCGCGGCCAGGCTCACGTCCCGCGCGAGGGCGGGCAGGCACGGCGTGTCCCACAGACGGTTGGTGGGCGCCCGGCACACCCGCCGAAGACCGAGAAGGACCGCTCGGTCGATATAAACGACAAGGAACGAAAAAAGGCGATACGCTCGGCCATCGCGGCGACGGCCGATGCCGAGGTCGTCCGCGAGCGCGGTCACGAGTTTGAGGAAAGCGTCGAACTGCCGCTCGTGCTCACGGACGAGTTTGAGGAGCTGAAAAAGACTCAAGCGGCGCTCGACACGCTGGAGGCGGTCGGTGTCGACGCGGACATCGAGCGGGCCGATGAGACGACGGTGCGGGCCGGACAGGGGACGACCCGGGGCCGAAAGTACCGCCGGGCGACCTCAATTCTGTTTGTCACGACCGACGAGCCATCGCGGGCTGCCCGCAACCTCGCCGGAGCGGATGTGACAACCGCACACGAGCTGAACGCGGAGGAGCTCGCACCGGGGACCCATCCCGGCCGACTAACGGTGTGGACCGAATCGTCGATCGAGGCGGTGAACAACAGATGACAGAGTACATAAAGTACCCGCGGGTGACCGAGAAGAGCGTCGATAAGATGGACTTCGAGAACAAGCTTGTGTTTATCTGTCACGTCGACTCGAAAAAAGGGGAGATCGCGGAGGAGATAGAGCAGCGCTACGACGTGACAGTCGAGGGGGTCTCGGCGATGGTGACCCCACGCGGCGAGAAAAAGGCGGAGGTACAGCTTTCCGAGGACCACGACGCACAGGAGATCGCCTCCAGAATCGGGGTGTTCTGAATGGGGCAGCGCATCCGCGGACAGCGGCGTGGCCGGGGCGGGTCGACGTTCCGCGCCCCCTCGCATCGCTACAAGGCGGAGCTCTCCCACCGGACCGTCGAGGAAGGGGATATCGTGCGCGGCACGGTGGTCGGTATCGAGCACGACCCTGCCCGGAGCGCGCCGGTGGCCGAGATACGGTTCGAGGATGGGGACAAGCGACTCGTGCTCGCGCCCGAGGGGATCGCCGTCGGTGACGAGATACAGCTCGGTGTCTCGGCGGCGATAGAAAAGGGCAACACACTCCCGCTGGCGGAGATCCCGGAGGGTGTGCCGGTCTGCAACGTCGAGGCAAAGGCCGGTGACGGCGGCAAGTTCGCCCGCGCCTCGGGGGTCAGCGCGACGCTACTGGCCCACGAGCGGACAGCGACAGTCGTCGAGTTGCCATCCGGCGAACTAAAGCGACTGCCCCCGGACTGTCGGGCGACAATCGGGGTCGTCGCCGGTGGGGGTCGGACGGACAAGCCGATGATGAAGGCAGGAAACAAACATCATAAGGCAAAGGCACGCGGGATGGTCTGGCCTCGTGTGCGCGGTGTGGCGATGAACGCCGTCGACCACCCGTTCGGTGGCGGCGGTCGCCAGCATCCCGGGCGACCAAAGAGCATCTCCCGGGATGCCGCACCGGGCCGGAAGGTCGGTGACATCGCATCGCGCCGGACCGGACAAGGTGGCGAACAATGAGTTCACAGGACTACCAGATCGGTCACGAGGGCGAGTTTAGCTACCGTGGCCACACGCTCGATGAGTTGCAGGCGATGACGATTGAGGAGGTTGCGGAACTGCTTCCCGCGCGACAGCGGCGAACAATCGAACGCGGTCTGTCCGTCCAGCAGGAGAAACTGCTGGACGAGGCCCGCGAGGCCGGCGAGGAGGAGACGGCGAACGACCCGATTCGGACACACCTCCGGGGGATGCCGATTCTCCCGGAGATGGTCGGGGTCACGTTCGCGGTTCACGCCGGGCAGAGCTTCGAGCGAGTGAAAGTCGAGCCGGAGATGCTCGGCCACTACCTCGGTGAGTTTCAACTCACGCGCCAGGACGTCGAACACGGACAGGCCGGAATCGGAGCAACACGCTCCTCGAAGTTCGTACCACTGAAATAACAATGGGAATAAGCTACTCAGTCGACACCGACCCGGAGACAACAGCGCGAGCGATGCTCCGGGAGCGGCAGATCAGTCTCAAGCACAGCAAGGCCATCGCCCGCGAAATAAAGGGCAGGCGCGCCGGCGACGCGGTGTCGTACCTGGAGCGGGTCCGGGACGGCGAGCAGTCGGTGCCGATGCGCCAGCACAACGCCGGCGCGGGTCACCGCGACGACATCGACGGATGGGATGCCGGTCGCTACCCCGAGAAGGCCGCGAAGGCGTTTCTGGACCTGCTCCGGAACGTCATCGGTAACGCCGACCACCAGGGGTTCGAGGGCCGGCAGATGGAGATCAGCCACGTCGCCCCGCACAAGGTAAACGAACAACCCGGGCGCAAACCCCGCGCGATGGGACGTGCCTCGGAGTGGAACACCCCCGAGATCGACGTCGAGATCGTCATCGAGGAGGCAACAGATGGCTGACGAACAGCAGTTCATCGAGAACGGACTCCAGCGAACACAGATAGACGAGTTCTTCCAAGACGAACTCGGTCGTGCCGGTTACGGCGGCATGGAGATAGCGAAGACCCCGATGGGCACGCAGATCGTGCTCGAAGCCGAAAAGCCCGGGATGGTCATCGGGAAAGGCGGGAAGAACATCCGGAAGATAACGACCACACTCGAAAGCGAGTTCAACCTGGAGGACCCGCAGGTGGACGTCCAGGAGGTCGAGGAGCCGGACCTGAACGCCCGCATCGTCGCCGACAGGCTGGCGAACGCCCTGGAGCGTGGCTGGTACTTCCGGAAGGCCGGACACACCACAATCGACCGGATAATGGAGGCCGGCGCGCTCGGCGCCGAGATCGTGCTCTCGGGGAAGGTCACCGGGGCACGCTCCCGTGTCGAGAAGTTCAACCGCGGTTATATAAAACACAACGGCGAACCGGCCGAGGAGATCGTCGATTACGGTGTCGCGACAGCGGTGATGAAGCTCGGCACCATCGGGGTGCGCGTGCGCATCATTCCGCCGGGTGCGGAGCTCCCGGACGACTTCGAGATCCGCCAGGACGTCGAGGTCGAGGCGTACGTTCCCGAGGACGAGGGTGTCGAGGAACTGCTCGACGGCGAGGCAGACGGCGAGGCCGCCGCGGCCGCACCGGGGCCCGGTTCTGCCCCCGACGAGGGCACAGAGACAGTCGTCGAGGAGGGCAAGGCCTTCGAGACGGAGGAGCCGGTCGAGGATGTCGAGGAGGAGCTCGAAGACCTCGAGACCGACATCGAGGAGGACCTCGACAGGGAGACCGAACAGGAGGCCGAGGAGCTGCTCGACGAGATGGAGGACGTGGAGGGTGACGTATGACGATCCTGCACTCGAAGGAGATACGCGACATGACACCGGCCGAGCGGGAGGCCGAGCTTGAACAGCTGGAGACAGAGCTGCTGAACGCACAGTCGGTGAAGGCAGCCGGTGGAATGCCGGAGAACCCCTCGCGCATCGGCGAGTTGCGGAAGACGATCGCCCGACTAAAGACGATACGGCGCGAGGAGGGCGACCTCGAGGCGGAGAGTGTCGCCGAGCGACAGGGAGGAACACAGTGACACTCACAGCGGAGACGCTCGCCCGGCACGAACTGGTCGGGTTGGCGGTCGAGGTGGTCGCGGCGTCGAACCCGGACCTGCTCGGCACGAGCGGCGAGGCTGTGATGGAGACGACCCGGACACTCGGTATCGAGCACGAGGGGCGTGTGCTGCAGGTGCCGAAGGCAGGCGTCACGTTCGAGTGGACACTCCCCGGCGGGGAGCGGGTCAGAACAGACGGCGAGCGTCTCGTCGGGCAACCGGCGCGGCGCACCGAACAACGAGGTGATTCGATATGGCGATAGGACTCGACGTACAGCAGCCACCGGAGCCGGAGAACCCCGAGGAGTACGACTACGAGACCTGCCCGTTTTACGGTGAGCTGTCCGTCCGTGGACAGATAATCGAGGGTGAGGTGGTCTCGACAGATATGGCGCGGACGGTCGTCGTCGAGCGTGAGTACGACGTGACCGTACCAAAGTACGACCGGTTGATGAAGCGCCGTTCGCGTGTGTCGGCGCATGTGCCGGGCGTGCTCGAACCGCTCTCGGTTGGCGACACCGTACAGATCGCCGAGACGCGGCCGCTCTCGAAGACCAAATCACACGTCGTCGTCGAGGTAAGCGGAGGTGATGACTGATGGAAGCGATGAAGGCAGACGTCACACAAGGGCTAAAAAAGGGGTCGATACTGACCTGTGCGGACAACACCGGGGCACGCGAACTGAAGGTGCTGAGCACGTCGGGTTACTCCGGGCGGGTCAATCGTCAGCCAAAGGCAGGACTCGGTGACCGGATCACGGTGTCGGTCACGAAAGGCACTCCAGAGATGCGGCGGCAGGTGCTCAACGCGGTGGTCGTTCGGCAGCGAAAGGAGGTGCGGCGACCCGACGGCACGCGACTCTCGTTCGAGGACAACGCGGCGGTGGTCGTCGACGAGAACGACGATCCACGAGGCACCGAAATAAAGGGACCGATTGCACGCGAGGTCGCCGAGCGGTTCGGCGCAATCGCGTCGACAGCTACCATGATAGTATGACACAGCAGCCACACAAACAGCGGGAGGCACAGCGCGAGGCGCCGTTGCACGAGCGACACAAGCAGGTGCGGTCGACGCTCTCGACAGAGTTGCGCGAGCAGTACGATCAGCGCTCGGTGCGGGTCAATGAGGGCGACACCGTCGAGGTGATGCGCGGCGACTTCGCCGAGGAGACCGGCGAGGTGGTGCAGGTTGACCTGCGCGACGCGACCATCCAGGTCGACGGCGTCACAAACGAGACAGTCGACGGCGAGGAGGTGCCCCGACCGCTTGACGCGAGCAACGTCCGTGTGACGGGTCTGGACCTCTCGGACCCGCGCCGCGAGCAGCGACTGGAGGGCGAACAGTGACCAACCATCAGAAACGGCTGTCGGTTCCCGACACGTGGCCGGTTGAGCGAAAGACCGAGATGTTCACCGTGAAAGCCGACGCCGGACCACACGGTGATGCGGGTGTGCCGCTGCTGATACTCCTGCGGGACGTGCTCGGGTACGTCGACAGTCGAAAGGAGGCCCGGTACGCGCTCGAACAGGACGCGATCGTCATCAACGGAGACACCGTCACAGACGAGGAGCGCCCGGTCGGGATGTTCGACATCCTGGCGTTCCGCGAGCGCGAGGAGTACTACCGTGTGTTCCCGGACGAGGGCGGTCGACTGTCGCTGACCCCCATCGACGAGGACGCCGCCGGGAGCAAACTCGGCAAGATAATCCGCAAACAGCACGTCCCTGGCGGCGACATTCAGGTGACACTGCACGACGGGCAGACGCTGTTGGTCGAGGACGCCTCGGCACACAGCGTCGGTGACTCGCTGGTGGTCGGGAACGAGGACGACGAGATTGTCGCCCACTTCGAGTACGAGGAGGGTGCGCTGGCGACAGCGGTCGACGGCCAGCACGCCGGACAGATAGGCGGTGTCGACGAGATACAGGTCACCGCGGGCAGTTCGTCGAACAACGTCCTGCTGTCGGCCTACGGCGACGACGAGCAGTTCGAAACCGTCGAGGAGTACATTGTGGTCATCGACGAGAACTTCATCGAGGACAAAGGCAGTGACAGTGACACCGAGACGGAGGCAGCAGAATGAGTTCAGAGAGCGAGCGATTCCACGAGATGCGACGGCCGCGGATAGAGAAGACAGTCGTGCACATGGGAGTCGGTCAGGGCGGCCGCGAACTCGGTCAGGGCGAGGAGATACTCGCCGACGTGACTGGGCAACAACCGGTTCGAACCGTGGCGACGATGACAGAGCCGGAGTTCGGCATCCGCGAGGGTGACCCGATCGGCGCGAAGGTGACCCTGCGTCACGAGGACGCGCAGGCGTTTCTGGAGACGGCACTCGCCACGGTCGACCTGTCGCGGAGCCAGTTCGACGATACGGGCAATTTCAGCTTCGGTGTCGAGGACCACACCGACTTCCCAGGACAGGAGTACGACCCGACGATCGGTATCTACGGGTTGGACGTGACGGTAAACCTGGTGCGGCCGGGCTACCGGGTTGCAAAGCGGGACCGCGCCTCGCGGTCGATCCCGGCAGGTCACCGCCTGAGCGTCGACGACGCCGTCGCGTTCGTGGAGTCGGCCTTCGACGTGGAGGTGACCGCATGAGCGGACAGAACGGCGAGGAGCCCGAATCCAAGCGCGAGCAGGACGAGGACGCGGTCACCGGCGAACACGCCACGACACGGAGCGAACAGTTGCGGGACTGCCAGCGCTGCGGGCGCAAACAGGGACTGGTCGGCAGGTACGACATCTACCTCTGCCGGCAGTGCTTCCGCGAGGTAGCCCGGAGTATGGGGTTCAAAAAGTACTCATGACAGGAAACGACCCACTGGCCAACACGCTCTCGGCGATCGACAACGCAGAGAGTGTTGGACAGCTCACACAGGAGGTACAGCCCGCCTCGAACGAGATCGGCAGTGTACTCGAGGTGCTCTACGACCGCGGGTACATCGACGGCTTCCGGCGGATTGACGACGGAAAGGCCGGCCGGTTCGAGGTCGAACTAAAAGGCGGCATAAACGAGTGTGGCCCGGTCAAACCCCGCTACTCGGCGGGTGCCGACGAGTTTGAGAGGTGGGAGAAGCGGTTCCTCCCTGCCCGTGACTACGGCACACTCGTCGTCACCACCTCTCACGGTATCATGAGCCACTACGAGGCTCGTCAAGAGGGGGTCGGCGGCCAGGTCATCGCATACGTATACTAATAATGACAGAAACACGACTACAGATACCGGCGGAGGTGAGCGCGGAGGTCGACCATCTCGAGCTCACCGTCGAGGGACCGAACGGCAGCGTCACGCGACGGCTGTGGTACCCTAACGTTTCGGTGACAGTCGAGGACGGCGAGGTGGTCGTTGCGGGCGACGCGGACGACGCCGAGACCGTCTCGACCATCGGGACGTTTGAGAGTCACATCGAGAACATGTTCCACGGTGTCACCGACGGCTGGGAGTACGAGATGGAGGTGTTCTACTCGCACTTCCCGATGCAGGTGACAGTCGAGGGTAGTGAGGTCGTCATCGAGAACTTCCTCGGCGAGCGGGCAGACCGGCGGACCGAGGTGCACGGCGACACCGAGGTCGACATCGACGGCGAGCAGATAACCATCCATGGGCCCGATATCGAGGCCGTGGGCCAGACTGCGGCCGACATCGAGCAGCTCACACGAGTCACAGACAAAGACTCCCGCGTCTTCCAGGACGGGGCCTACATCACAAACAAGCCCAGCCGAGGTGACGCTTGATGAGCGGCGAGGAGCCCGAGACCGAACTGACGGAGTTGGGTGGCGTCGGCGAGGAGACTGCGGAGTCGCTCGTGGCTGCCGGGGTCGAGACGGTCGAGCACGTCGCCGCGGCCGACCAGGAGGACCTGCAGGCGATCGAGGGTGTCAGCACGGCGCTGGCGGCCCGGATGAAAGCGGAGACCGCCGGTGTCGAGGTCAGCGACGATGTCGACGCGGCTGTCACCGACCTCGGTGAGGAGACGACCGAGGAAGAGACGACCGAGGAGGAGACGACCGAGGAAGAGGCGACCGAGGAGGCCGACGACGGGATAACCGAGCTGGAGGATATCAGCGGTGTCAGCGAGGCAAAGGCGGACGCGCTGCGTGAGGCAGGCTACGACAGCATCGACTACATTCAGGGTGCGAGCCAGGACGAACTGGCGAACGTCGAGGGTGTCGGAATGGCGCTGGCAGCCCGAATAAAGGCCGACATCGGTGACATCGACATCGACGAGAGCGTCGAGCCGGAGATCGAGGAAGAGGAGACCGAGGAGGTCGAAACGGAGCTGGTCGCACGCGGGTTGGTCGAGAAGACCCCTGAGCTCACCGAGTCCGAGGAGCGTCTGCTCGGCCAGCGGAGTCGGGAGGGGAAGCCGAAGTTCAACCGGCAGGACCACCACAAGAAAAAACGGGTGCCGACCTCGTACCGACGCCCACGCGGACAGCTCTCGAAACAGCGAAAAGGTGTGAAAGGAAAAGGCGACACCGTCGACGCCGGGTTCCGGACGCCGGCCGAGATACGGGGTTGTCACCCCTCCGGGTTCGAGGAGGTCCGGGTGCACAACACGGACGACCTAAAGGGGGTCGACGGCGACCGACAGGCGGTGCGGATCGCCTCGTCGGTCGGCGGTCGGAAGCGCGAGCGCATCGAGGAGCAGGCCGAGGACGACGGGATCCGGGTGCTGAACCCAACCTACGAGGAGGTGGAGGCCGAATGACGGACCTCAGCTCACAGAAGCGGCTGGCCGCAGACGAACTCGGTGTCGGCGAGAGCCGGGTCTGGCTCGACCCCGACCAGCAGGCGGATATCGCGGAGGCGATCACCCGCGAGGATATCCGCGAACTGATCGAGGAAGACACAATCCAGGCGGACCCGGAGTCGAGCAACTCCCGGGGTCGCGCCCGAGAGCGACAGTCAAAGCGCTCGTACGGACACCAGAAAGGGCCCGGCACCCGGAAGGGAACGGCCGGTGCCCGCGAGAACGAGAAGAAAGACTGGCAGTCCCGCATTCGCGCTCAGCGAAAGCGGCTGCGGGAGCTCCGCGATTCCGGTGAACTCTCCCGGAGCGAGTACCGCCAGCTCTACGACGAGGCCGGCGGCGGAGAGTTCGACAGCGTGGCGGATCTCGAGCGACAGATCGACCAACGAGGTGACGTATGATGGCAACAGGACCACAGTACACAGTGCCGATGCGACGGCGTCGTGAGGCCCGAACGGACTACCACCAGCGGTTGCGCCTGCTGAAATCAGGGAAACCACGGCTCGTGGCGCGCACGAGCAACACCCAGGTCAGGGCGCAGCTGGTCGAGACTAGCCGGGAGGGCGACGAGACGGTCGCCAGCGCCCGCTCGAACGACCTCCGCGAGTACGGCTGGGAGGCGCCGACAGGCAATATGCCCGCGGCGTACCTCACCGGTCTGCTGGCGGGGCTGCGGGCCGTCGAGGCCGGTCGCGATGCGGCGGTGCTCGACATCGGTCTGCACTCCCCGACACCGGGGAATAAGGTATTTGCGGTACAGGAGGGAGCAATCGACGCGGGGCTCGAGATACCACACAACGATGCGGTGCTGGCGGACTGGCCGCGTACCCGTGGCGAGCACATCGCCGAGTACGCCGCACAGGAGGATGGTCTCTACAGCGGCGAGTTCGACGCGACAGAGCTTCCCGAGCACTTCGATGAACTCCGCGAGCGACTGCTCGGCGGGGAGGTGGAGCTATGAGCGCCGGCGAGGGGTGGGTCCCACAGACCCGGCTCGGCAAGCGTGTTGCCGACGGCGATATCGACACCATCGACGACGCGCTGAACTCCGGGCTCCCGCTGAAGGAGGCCGAACTGGTCGACCAGCTCGTCACCCTGGAGGACGAGGTGCTCGATATCAACATGGTCCAGCGGATGACCGACTCCGGGCGGCGCGTGAAGTTCCGGTGTGTGGTCGCGGTCGGTGACCGCAACGGGCTGATCGGCTACGCGCAGGGTCGTGACGACCAGGTCGGTGGCGCAATCGAGAAAGCAATCGACATCGCGAAGCTGAACCTGGTGCGGGTGCCCCTGGGCAGCGGGTCCTGGGAGGACCGACCGGGCGGTGACCACTCGTTGATTCGTAAGTCTGAGGGCACCGCCGGCAGCGTCAGTGTGGAGGTCCGTCCCGCCCCGAAGGGGCTCGGACTCGCGGCCGCTGAGACGCCGCGGAAGGTGCTCGAACTCGCGGGTGTCGAGGACGCCTGGACAAAGAGCCACGGCAACACCCGGACGACGGTCAATCTTGCAAAAGCGACCTACAACGCCCTGGTCAGCGCCGCACAGGCGCGTGTCCCACAGCGGGTCCACGAGCGCCAGCGGGAGGTGTCGGAATGAAAGCTGTCGTCCAGGTGCGCGGTGAGGTCAACATGAACGGGGACATCCGCGATACCCTGACCATGCTGAACCTCGGTCGCGTCAACTCGAGACCATCCTGACCCGGCGGGGCGAACCCGCCGAGGGTGAGGCCGACATCAACGACGAGTGGGTGGCCGAACAGACGGAGTACGGGTCGGTGTCGGGGCTGGCAGAGGGACTGCTCGCGGAGGAGACCAGCCTGCAGGCGGCCGGTCTGTCGCCGACGCTTCGGCTGCACCCGCCGCGGAGTGGTCACAAGGGTATTAAACAACCGGTCGCTACTGGTGGACAAGTTGGTGTCCACGAGACCGACGGAATCGACCAACTGTTGGAGGCAATGCGATAATGACAGGCAAGAAAAAACGACAGCGAGGTTCGCGTACCCACGGCGGCGGGTCAGGCAAGAACCGCCGCGGTGCCGGCCACCGTGGCGGACACGGCGCGGCCGGCCGCGACAAACACGAGATGCACAACCACCCACCGCTCGGCGAAGAGGGGTCGGGGTTTTCACCGCCGGAGAAGGTCCAAGACGAGGTGCTGACCGTCGACCTGCAACAGATCGACGAGGACGCGCCGCTGCTCGTCGCCGAGGGGACCGCAACAGAGACCGATGGCGGCTACCGGGTCGACGCCCGGGAGCTTGTCGACGGCGGCCACGACGCGGACGCGGTGAAGGTGCTCGGGGATGGACAGGTGCGACGCGAACTCGAGGTTGTGGCCGACGCCTTCTCGGAGTCGGCCGAGGCGAACCTCGACGGTGCGGGCGGCGAGGCCGTCCGCTCGGAGCGTGCGACTGACGACACAACAACAGAGTAACATGAGTTGGAAGGACACCGCCGAACCGGTTCTCACGCGGCTGCCGGCCATCCGTCGGCCCGACGGGCACGTCCCGTTCAGACGCAAACTGGGCTGGACCGCCGGCATCGTGGTACTGTACTTCTTCCTCACGAACGTCTTGCTGTTCGGCGTGGGGTCGGAAACACAGGTGTTCGGTCGCTTCCGGTCGATTCTGGCCGGAGCGTCCGGGTCGCTGATGCAGGTGGGTATCGGTCCCATCGTGACCGCGAGCATCGTGTTGCAGTTGCTCGGCGGGTCCGACCTGCTCGGTCTCGACACCCAGAACAACCCCCGCGATCAGGTGCTCTACCAAGGACTTCAGAAGTTCCTCGTCATCGTCATGACCGCCCTGACAGCGATCCCAATGGTGTACGCGGGCTTTCTGACACCGGACGCGTCGGTGGCTAACAGCCTCGGTATCCCAATCGGCGGGCTTGAGCTCCTTATCTTCGCACAGGTGTTCGCCGGGGGTATCCTCATCCTGTACATGGACGAGATTGTGAGCAAATGGGGTATCGGCAGCGGGATCGGGCTGTTCATTATCGCAGGCGTGAGCCAGCGACTGATCAGCGGCCTGCTCGCGAACGAGATAATCATCAACCAGCCGGATATCGGTGAGCCGGGTATCCTGGTCACCTGGAGCAAGATGATACTGGGTGTTCGGGACCGTCCGAACCCTATCACACCAGGCGGGTTCCAGGAGCTCTTGATCGGGGACGCCCAACTGCTCGCCATCTTCACCACCGTCGCCATCTTCGTGGTAGTGGTGTACGCCGAGAGCGTCCGGGTGGAGATACCACTCTCTAACGCGCGGGTGAAAGGCGCCCGTGGCCGGTTCCCGGTGAAGCTCATCTACGCGAGTGTCCTGCCAATGATCCTCGTGCGGGCGCTGCAGATGAACATCCAGTTCATGGGGCAGGGCCTGAACAACGTCATCGACATGCCCAGTTGGCTCGGCGTGTACAGCCAGGAGGGCCCGGTCGGTGGGTTCTTCTACTACGTGGCCCCGGTACAGCGACCCGAGGACTGGATGTGGTTCGCGTTCAACGTCGAGGGGAACCCAGAGATCTGGCAGATACTGATACGCGTGACAACAGACCTGACCGTGATGATATTCGGTGGCGCCATCTTCGCCATCTTCTGGGTCCGGACGACCAACATGGGCCCGGAGGCGACCGCCCAGCAGATTCACGGCTCCGGGATGCAGATCCCCGGGTTCCGGCAGAACGTCCAGAGTATCGAGCGGGTGCTCGAGCAGTACATCCCGCAGGTGACCGTCATCGGTGGCGCTCTCGTCGGCGTGCTCGCGGTCGGCGCGAACATGTTCGGCACTATCGGCGATGTCACCGGCACGGGGCTGTTGCTGACCGTCTCTATCACGTACAAGCTCTACGAGCAGATCGCCGAGGAGCGTCTGATGGAGATGCACCCCATGATGCGCAAGATGTTCGGATAGTAGCGCGGAATATCTACAGTTCTTTAAATTCTCGACTACCGCCGAGTCACGACTCTCGGCTGCGTATGTCGTTGACTGGGGGTGGTCGGCGTGAGCCGGTCTGTCAACTGCGCCCCCCACGAGGGGGACATTCGGTTCACGTTCGGAACGCATCCGAGTAACGAGGTCATCGACCACGGTCTCGCGCCGTACTACGGGATGGATTCGTTGGTCAAGAAGTGGGGAGACCGCTGGAAGACCGATGGAAAGCCAACCGAAACGGTCGATTTTGCTGGCGAGTCGTGGGCCACCTGTTTCGACTACGACGAATCGGGTCTGGACGCCTGGGACAGTCCCGACTTCCAGATTCAGACGGTCAAGGAGTTCCGGTTCTACTTTGTCTCGGCCAGCAGCCCAACCTACCGCGGGGAGCGAGCAGACAGAGATTCCCGAGTAAAGGGTGGCACAATCACCGTCCGACCTCGGTGGCCGGATCTCACCTCCGACGGGCAGCCGGTCTCGGTTCCCGACTACGGTGGGCCGTACATCGATGTCCAGGTGCAGGCGTCGAATATCCCCCACGAGGAGTATCTCAATCTCGTCAAGCGCATCATGGGCGCGTACGGTATCTCGTCGAGGTACTTCGACCAGCCACACCCGGACAGTCACATCAACGACCTCGCGTACTACGTGCGACTCGTGCGCGGTGAGAGCGGCCCGCTGTACGCACCGGACGGACCGATTGCACGAGCGCACACCCTCATTCAGGGTGACCGGAGCGGCTACCGGAAACACATCGAGGATAACGCCAAGATCCCCGGTTACTACGTGACTGCCACAGTCGAGGACGAGAAGGCGTCGGATCTCATCCGCGGGCACAGACTGGGCAAGGAAATCAAACACTACTACGCAAAGGAGCCACAGGCACACGAACCGAGCGAGGCACCGTTCCATCCGAAACTCGAAGTCTCCTACCAGACCAAACGCACCGAAAAGACGGTTCGATGGTCCGAGGTTGAGGAGACTCGTCGAGAACTGGAGGAGACGGTACTCAACTGTCTGGAGTGGAGCGGGCTGTCTCCGGATGCCCAGAATGATGCGTTTATGACGAAAGACCCCTACTGGACTGCCGAGAACACCACAGAGTCACGCAAACTCGTCCAGTGTCCACTGCCGCAGATTGAGAGCGAGCAGGAGCACCGCGTGATGCGGCTCTGGGGCGAGATGACACCGGCTGACCGGGATGTCGTCGAACTTCTGCTGGAGGATGGTGGCAAGGTTTCGCCGAAGGAGGCAGCCGAGGAAACTGGGTACACATACCGAACAATCAGGGCGGTCATCGAACGGCTGGAGGGTCTGATTCGACACGCATACAGCGAGATGCAGCTGGAATCGAAGAAGGTCCAGCAGGAACTGCTCAAACGGACCAGAGCAGCCGGCAAGAACTTCAAACAGAGCGTCGAGAGCACAGTGATGGACCTGGCCGATGCCACAGAGAGCCGGCTCACGACGCGCTGGAGTCGTCTCAAACGAAAGTACGCGATTAGCGTCACCGAACCGGGTGACTGCCGGAAGTTGCTCGAAGTTGGGTACGAGCCCTCCGACGAGCAGGAGGCACGGAACATCATCCGAGAGATCAAGACAACATATGAACAGCACGTTGAGGCGAACGTGTTTGGCGTCCACGTCAAGATGACGCTCACCGACGGGACTCGTCGACGGTACAAAAATATGGACAGTGCGTTCCAGACCTCGGTTGAGCGCCAGCAACAGGAGAGACGACAAAACGAGGCCGCCCGGGAAGACTTTGACTTCGAGGCCTGGAAGGAGGCTGGTTGTCCGCCTGATGACGAGTGGGACGGGGGCTAACCGCGGCCCTCGGCGAGAGGCATCACTGTCGATTAGGTCCGTTTAGCGGCGATATTTGCTGTATCTTCGGATTCTGCCGGCTCAATCAGGTTGAACTCCGAGACCAATCTCTCGTTCTCAAAGTTCGCCTCAGGGGCAATCCGGAAGCCGAGCTTCCGGGTCCCCCTTAGACGTGTGCCTAAGGGCACTAAATCAAAATACCCGCCCTCGCTCTGGACAGCAGGTCCGCAGTCGAAACACTCGAAGTCAAGATCAGAGTTCTGTCTCAGCACTAAGTCGCTTGGAAATCTGTAGGAAGATGCCCCTCATATCGCCTGAAGGGACGGTAAAATCTTAGACACACCGGTGAAAATGGTTATAAGCGGCGCGGTAAATGACTAGTGCAATGAGCGTTCAATCAGACCTTCCATTAGTTACCTCAGAGTGTATTCCCCGTGACGATGTAGTGGCGGGAGAAATTGAAGAGGAACAATACGCTGCGAGCGTGTACAGCGTCGCTCACGGAACAAACGTTCCAGAGGTCTACGACAATCCTACGACGTTCTTTGACCGGACCTATCCAACTGACGGCTTACAGGAGGTTCTTGAGCACGTCGCGTCCCGTCTCACTGCCTCATCCGAGGGACGCGACTCGGCGTACAACGGGACTGTAAGTCTGGATACTGCTTTTGGCGGTGGAAAAACACACTCGCAGATTGCGGCATATCATCTCGCGACAGCAGGGGATGAGATTCCGAATCTCGATCAGTATGTCGAGAACAAAGAAACAGCACGGGAGTATCAATCTGCTCTCTCAGGTGTTTCGGTCAATACCGGCGTGTTTGTGGGCGGAAAGTACGGCCCGCTCCCAGTCAGGCCGGAAGAGGATGCCCCGGAAATCCAGACGATGTGGGGGCATCTCGCATACCAGTTATTCGGTTGGCGGGGCTACGACGAGATAGAAGAGTTCGAAGATCAACTTGTCTCACCCGGGGGTCAGGCTCTCGACAATCTGTTTTCCTTATCAGACGCTCCTTCAGTAGTCATTATTGATGAAATAGCCGCATACTTAGCTCACGCATCCGGAGTCTCGATTGAATCAAATGAGAACCTTGGCGGACGAACACTCAATTTCCTTATGTCGCTTTTGCAGTATGCCGCGGAAACAACGAAAGTTACAGTCGTCATGAGTGTCGCTGCTGATGCATTCGAGGACTTCGCCAAGATATTTGACGAGGAGATCTCCCAAGCAGAGTTTGGTATCAACGTTGATGTTCCGATTGCAAAGGAGACAGTACAGGAGTTCAAAAATCTCGAAATGAAGTTTGTAAAGAAGATTAAGCCGACATCAGATGATGAAGTGACCGATGTGCTTCGAAACCGGCTGTTTGAGAAGCCTCCCTCGGAGGAGATACGACAACAGGTGGCCTCTGAGTATAGACAACTCTATGAGGCGGACAAAGAGCTGTT
>UEZF01000019.1_pt1 | contig 17893 bp, 25 predicted proteins | sample 1903571 | NCBI WGS metagenome assembly UEZF01 (sample SAMEA4776352, study PRJEB27445) | saltern metagenome | biome: Hypersaline environment; feature: solar saltern; material: Pellet | place: Spain | collected 2014-08 | depth 0 m | reverse complement strand
GTGAGTGAGAGTCCCGTGTCCTTGGCCGTCTGCCCCATCGACGACAGCGAACTGCTCAGTGACGACTCGGCTCGGTCACTCGCTGATTCAGTCGCGTCGGCAAACTCCTCAGTCTCATTCTCGGCCTTGTTGATGCCACTTCGGTAGTCCTGACTATTGAGGCGGAGAAACCCCTCAACATCAAAGTTGTTCCCGCTCATGGGTTGGACTCAGGTATGTCGTCTTGGGCGTCGGCGACTTGTTGTTGCTGCTCGGCGAACGCGATCTCGTGAAAGTGTCGCACCTCGGCGGGCAACTGCCCCCACTCGTCGGCTGTCTTCCCGAACCGTGCGAGCAGGGTATGATACGCCCGCCCGTAGTCACTCGCCGCGAAACTCCTCGATCTGCGCTCGCTCCTGCTCACTCAGGTCACTCATGACGAGTTCCTCGAACGCCCGCTGGACGACCGGCATCGGAAAGTCGCGCCACCAGTCCCCGGTCATCCCGGGGTCGACAGAGTTCTCGGCGAGCGTCTCGTACACGAGTTCGATGAGGTCCTGTTCCGCGCCGGGGTCGTCGTTCATGACCCGCTGGCGCAGGTCGAGGGCGTCACTTGCGACACCGCCGCCCACGGGCTCGAACTCGACGGGCTCGTCCATGACATCGACGATGCGGCGCTGTCGTTCGCGCTTCTCTTCGAGCCGCGACTTCACGTCGTCAAACTCGACCTGTTCGGCGCGACGTTCCTCGCGTTCCTGCTTGATGTCGTCGAGGCGTTCGGCGACGAATCCGGGGTCGCCCTCGCCGCCCGAAAGCGCGTAGTTGCCAGCGACGTTGGCTGTCTCAGTCATGTGTGATTACGCCCCACTGGACGGCGGCGTGAGTGTTGGCTCCTTGTTGATGTGGAGGGTGATGTCGTACGTGACGGGGTTCTGATTCTCGAGCCCGCTGAACTCGACGGTCGCACTCGGGATGTTGAGCGTGAGTTCGACGTTGCCGCTCTCGGCATCGAGGTACTCGACTCGAAGGAGACGGACCCCTCCTCGACGAGGGCGAAACTTGTACTGTCGATGGTCACATTGATGACCTTACCGCTAACTGCCGTATCGGTACTCATGATTGTGTATTGGGATGCTGTTGGTTGTTACACTCGAATGTCGCTTCGACGACGCCGAGGTAGCGATTCAGTTGCTCGTCGTGAGACACCTCGTCTTGATTCGAGATACCAGCTGCGTACCACACCTCACTATGGCTCGTCAGCTCGTCGACGACGGATGCCTGCACCTCCGCAACAGGCTCGGTCGTGTTTCGCTCGACAAAATCAAGCGTGGCGACGATTGGGACGCGGGCGCGGGCTGTCACTCGTTCCATGCGATTCGACCGCTCTGTCGAGTCGAGTGACGTTCCCACGGCGACGGTCACATCTCGGTCGTCTACCTGCTGGGCTCGGTGGGTGGGAACTATCGCCGCGGAGGGGAGGCTGAGACGGTCCTCGAGGCGGTCGAGGAGTTCGCGTTGCAGGTCGATGGCCCGGGTCATGCGAACCCGGCCTCCGCGAGTGCGTCGTCAACTGCCCGAGTGATACGGTCAACAGCCCAGGTGATGTTTTCCTTCCAGGCGGGTCTGAGATACGGTTGTTCCTCGATTCCCGTCTCGGAGATTGACTGCGCGACGGGGAACGCAAGGTCTGCGTCGCCCAGAACGCGTCGAGCCCAGTCCCGGAGCTCGCTTGGTGGCGGGAAGAACGGGTCGGTCCCGAACTCCTGCGGCGCTGCCTGCGGCTGATTCGACCCGACACGCACGACCAGGATGATATCACTCACCTGGTCGACGACACCCTCAATTGACGAGGCGAGAGTGCCTGTGTCGACGGGTGCCTTGCGACGAGCGTCACCGGCGACCTTCTGAGCGATGTCGTTCGCCGCCCCGCGTAGCTTCGGCGTGAGCAGGCTGTCGAGGCGGTCGAGCGCCTGCGCGAGTTCATCGGGCGTGAACTGCCCGGCGTCGAGTGTGAACGAGACATCAGTCATATCGCTCCACCTCCACCCGTTGGGCGAGGGGTCGGCCCCGCCGCAGGTCTCGCACGGTCTCGATGGTTTGGACTTCGAAGGTACCCTCCCGGACATCGAATGTGAGAAGGTCGCCAGACTGAACCGGAGCCTCCGGCGCAAACCGTGCGGTGAGCGGGCGTTGCACCCGCTCGCCAGTCTCCTGCCGGACAAACTCCACAGACTCGTCGGACACCGCACAGGAGACGCCGCTGGCAACCTCCGTGCGCTCTTTGAGCGGTTCGCCGAGGCCGTTGGTACTCCCGGTCTCGACAAGCCGCTCGATAGTCGCCGTCTGCGGGCGTCTGGTGAGTTGCTGACGCATGTCAAGTCAGATGATGTTGCTGCCGCCGTAGAACGTCGGTTCGTCGAACGAGACGGCACGACTGAGATGTCGAGCCACCACCTGCTCCGGAATCTCGTAGTCGACGGACTGCCCGTCGATACTCTCGCTGGTGATGCCCTCGCCGTCGATCTCGACAAGAGCCTGCCGCACCAGCCCGATGATAGCACCAGCCACCGGCTGCGGTATCTCGGACTCCGGGTAGCCATGCGTCCATGTGACCTCGATACTCCGACGTGCAGTCGGCCAGCGCTGGCGGTCGGCTCCGGGTCGCAGTTCGATGTGGGTGTCGGTCACGAGGTACTGGTCTGCGGTCACATCCGGCCCACCGACTCGCTCACTGTCGAGCGTGACGCTGCTGACACTCTGGACCGGGCGGTCGGGCAGCGGGAGGAATGCCGGCGCGACGTGCTCCGGGCGCGACAGCGCCTGCGTGGCCGTGACCGTGCCGAGTGAGACCTCCACCGCATCGGCCACCCGCTCGCGCTCACGCTGGATAAGTCGGTCCAGCAGTGCATCGAACTCCCCCTCAGATAGCCCGAGCGCTTCGGGGCCGACGGCGACCTCGCTCCGCACCCGGGAGACTGTGGGCATCATGCTGGCTCCGTTTACACCACGTTCTTCACGAGTACCCCCGCCTGGAGGTCCTCGATCTGGTAGTCGTGGCGAGCGCGGAGGTGGTACTTTGCGAACAAGTCACGCTCCTGGATATCGTCGGACTCCTCGAGCACGTCGATTTCGACGTCGCGGCGGAGGCCCCAGACGAGATTCTGCGGGTTCGTGAACATCGCCTGGTCGTCGGGGAAGCTCGTGAGACCGACGATGTCGTAGCCGAACGGGGACACATCCTGGTCGCCCTGGAGCACCGCCACACCGAGCCCGTCGTTGCGGTCGGTGAGCGAGTTGTAGTACCGCTGGACGTTCCGACGGCTGGTGATGAACACCGGGTCGGTTCGGAGGTACTTCTGCTCGATTGTGAGCGCGGCCTCGTTGAACAGCGTCGTGTTGACGCCGCCGCCAGCGTGGTCGTAGGACGGCATGGTGTTACTCCCAAGCCGGTCAGAGGCGCTGTCTGCTCCGTCGGCGATGGCGAGAAAGCCGTTGTTGATGCCGATGAACTCCGAGTCTGGCTCAGCGTCTGCGATAGACTCGTCGCCGTTGGCGGCGAGATCGGCGGCGTCCACGGCGAACTGCTGTTCGTACTTCGAGAGGAGCACGTCGACGATGTCATCGACGGTGTCCTCCACGGCCTCGCTGGTCAGTTCGTATGGGATGGTCGTCTTGACCGGGTCCAGTTCGACCGCGCCGGTGACTGCCTCGTTTGCCCCACCGGACGGGGCCTGCCCCTCCGACTGCTCGCGCATGATGCGCTCACCCACGCCGATTTTCGGGATGGCCTCCTGCTGGCGGGAGAGCGTTTCTGTCCGGATGATGTTCAGGAGTTCTGCCTCTTCCTGGACCCGCTGGTAAAACTCCTCGAACAGGTCTCGCGGCAGGACGCCCCCGGACAGGTTGCCCGTGTCGTTCTTTTCAAGCTGCTCCATGCTGTTGCGATTCGCCTCGCGTGCGTTACTCTGACTCTGACTCATTCGTTGAATAGAGAGTTGTGTTGTCCGTGTGGTTGTCTTGCTGTCCACTCCGTCGGCGGGCGCTGACGCGGCTCACCAGTCACTCCGGCACCAGCGAGCGCCGGAACTGCTCGACCTCGTCCGGCTCCTCGCCGGAGCCGCCAGCCCCCTGTCCGTTGAGTTGGTCGGAGTCGGCCTGTCCACGCTTCACACGGGACAGTTCGGTTTCCAGCTCCTCGACGCGGTCGGCCATCGACTCTACCGTCTCGGTGAGGTCGGTCATGGCCGCGGCCACATCCTCGGTGGCTGGGCCCTCCGGAGTACCCTCTCCTCCGGCATCGCCTGCCTCCGAGTTGTCTGCGCTCATCTCTGTGGCCTCCTCCTCGTCGTTGTGGCCGCCCTGTTCGGCACCGCTCCCGCCAGGCCCGCCGGTGTCGGCGCCGTGTTGCTCGACGGCCTCTCGATAGAGCGCCATCGAGCGACCCGGCATATACAGTTCGCCCACGCCTTCGATAGTGTGGGCGTGCGATTCCTCTGCCAGTCCCAGGTCGCCGGCGACCGCCTCGGCCTGCCCCGCGTTCGGGTAGAGCAGGAAGGCATCTTCCGGCATGGGGATTCCGATCTTGTCAAGCATCTGTGTGAGTTCCGCAGACTTGTGGTGCTCTGCGAGCGAGAAGTCGTCTTCCTCGTCTTCGGTGTATGTCGCGGCCGTCTTGCTGTGCACCGGGACCGACTCCCGGCTGAGCATCATCTGGGCCGCGTCGTGCACCGCCTTCGCCTCCGCGACATTATCCTCCGAGAGTGTCCGTCCGACCTTTGCTATCGCTGTCTCAATCGGGATGTCAGCCGCTTTTGTTGGCCCCGTGTTGTGATCGGACGTCACGCCCGCGCCAGTATCCTCGCCGGAGTTACCCGAGTCATCGGCCTGGTTGTCGCCGCCACCGCCACCGTCACCCGGAGCAAACCGAGCGACCGCAGCCCGGATGCGCTCCGCAACACCATCACTGGACGCGGCTTCACGCTCGCGTGGGTCCGACACCTCACGGAGTCGGTCCTCACGGTTGGCGACGTGCATCGTGTCGCCCCGGCCCCGCTCGTCTTCGCGCGGGCTGGCCTCCTCGCCGAAGCCGTCCCACACCTCCAGCAGATATACCGGGTTGTCCTCCTCGGCTTCGACAGTCACGTCGCCGGAGATGGCGTCGTCGAAGCCCTCTCCCGGCTCCTCTATCACGTCGACCACCTGCCCACGAGAGTCGCCACCGAGCCGGGGCCAGACGGTCCACGTGCCTGTGCTGTACTCTGCCTTTAGATTCGCTGCTACTGTGTTCGTGTCTGGATTGTATTCGTTGGAGTCACTCATAGATGCCACCTCCGGGTAAGGGAGGTCCTCGTCGGGCACCGTCTCGTCGGCCTGGGCCCGTATCAGGTCGTTTGCGCGATGCTGTGCCCACTCCGCTGCTGTGCCGGTACCGAGGCCACCCCATAGCGCATACTGGACCGGCCCGCACCGACTGGTCCACACCTCGTCCGACCACTCCGGCGGGGTGCCCTCGACGTCGGCCACATCGTCGGCGTGACTTGCGAGATACGCGGGTATCGGCGTGCCGTTGTCCCGAGACAGAAAGTCCTCCGGCCCGAGGTCGCCGCTGACTATCTGTTCAGCCCGCTGTTCGCCGCGGCCAGACCCACAGCCACCGATGTCATCAGCGAACTCCTGCTTTTTCGACAGTGCCAGCTGGGCGGCGTTCCGCATGAACCCCGGCGGCGTCAGGTCGACCGTCGTGCCGTTGACCTCAACTTTACACTCGGCGTCTCCCTCGAGTTTGCTCTCAGCCTGCCAAGACCCGCACACAGCCTCGGCCTCCGCCCGGCTGGTACCCTCGCCGGAGATTGTCGAGACGCAATCGCCGAAGTCCTCGAACGTGGCACCGTTCGGGGCACTGAACGGCTTGCCGATGCTGGGGCTGGTGTCCTCGGTCTTCACCGTGTCGGAGTGCATGACCTCACACAGCCGCTCGGCGTCAGCCTCGCTGTGACCGCGCTCAACCAGCGCCTCGATACACGCCTGGCCGCCGGCAGCTAACTCGTCGACATGGTCCTTTTCTGTGGCCTTGAGCACCTGCACTGTCGCTGGCTGCACGGCGGGCTGGTCAACCGGCGAGAATTCGAAGATACGAACCGAGTCGATGCGTTGCACCGGGGCATCGTCGGGCCACTCAGCAGAGCGCGTGAGGTCATCCGGCGTCTCCTCGGGTGACAGCGTCTCGCCCTCCACCTCGTCGCCGCCGATGCTAAACCCGCTGATAGTGCCGTCGCGGAACAACGACCACAACCGACTGTCGTGAACCTTCACCGAGACGACCCATGTGCCCGCGCTGTACTGCTCAGAGCCGATCTCCTCGGCCTCGTCTAACACGCGAGACTCGATAAGGCTCACTTTCTGCCCGGCGTCAACAGCGTGCATGAGACGCTGTGTGGCCTCGCCCTGCTGGAGTCGTCGAAGATACGCATGGGCCTCTCGCTCGATTGTGTCTGGCCGAAAGAAGTCGCCCTGCGTATCTATCCGATTCGGGACCAACAAGACACCGGTCGCTATCTGTCGGTCTTCGTCTTTCCTGACCCACTCGCCAGTCTTTCGTAGTGTTGTTGTCATGTGTCTCTATCTGTTGTGGTCGTGGTGTGGTCACACGTTGAGTCGGCGGCCGGCCCGCAGTTGCGCCACCTCGTCATCGGTGAGATCGTCCGCAAAAACGGGCGTCGCAAAACATCGGCAATTTGCGATCTCGTGAATCGGCCCGTTCGGATCGCCCGGATGGAGCAGTTCGGCACGGCCGTCCGAACTGACGAGCAGGAACGTGCCCTCGACCGGCGCTATCTGTCCGTCAGCATCGAGGTGTGACTCTCGTGCCCTGCCGTCGTTGGTGGCGTGCCAGCGCTCGCCGACCACGCCCGGCGCTTGCCGCATCATCTCGTGGTTGCCCCGCTCGGCCGCGCCCTGGACGATGGTCCGGGCATGGGTTTCGGTGTGCCGTGCGTCGAGGTCGGCCTGGTAGCCCTCGCTAAGTATCAGGTCCCGAATCTCGTCCACGGTGCGGCCCTCCTCAAGCCAGCCCTTCAGATCGCCCTCGATGCTCCGGGCCACCGTGTTGAGCGCATCATCCTCGTACGAGCCGACCACCGCCTCGACTGACCGGATAGCCGACTCCGGAGCCTGGTCGAAGTCGACGCCGAGATCGAACCGCCGCTGTGCCATGCGCGCCCCCGCGTTCACGCCGTCGGTCGCACCGTCACGGAGCCGTGCCCGAATCGTGTCCCCCTCGTTGTCTATGACGACCGACACGAGACTCACGGGGTCGGTCACGCCAGGCCGGTCGAAGTTGTCTGCGAGCCGCGCCCGGACATCCGCCAGCGCCGCACTGAACTGCCGGCGGAACTGCTCCATCGCCGCCTGCACCTCCGCCGGGTACCGCCGCTTGTGCCGGCTGTGAAGCTCGCTGGTCGTGGTGTGACGGCCGGCGTAGTCGGCCACACGCGTCCGACCGGGCACAGTGTGGTGTGGATAGTGAGGTGCTGGCATCAGATGTCACGCGCCGAACAGCGAGTCCTCGAACCGGACCAGCTCGGGTTGCTCGGGAAGCACAACTACCGTCTGCTCGGACCCGCTGGTGAGTGTGGCCGGGAGCGTGATCTGTGCCTGGATAGCGTACACGCCGGCCTCGGGGAGTGTGTGCGGCGGGAGCTCCACCTGGATGCTGTCCGTCACGGTCACCCACTCGTGGGCGGCACCAAGGCAGAGCACCTCCTCGCCGCCCTGCCTGTGTAGTCGAATCTGTACCTCGGCGTCTGTGGTTGCGAGCCGAACCGCTGGTACCTGCCGGTGGTCCCTGTACTCCACCTGCCATCGGAACGTCTCGGCGAGCGAGTGCATGAGTTGTCTTGTGTTGTGCTGTGTCTCTCTGTGCTGGTGGTCGTGTGTGTGACCGTGTCTGCAGACCCGTGTTAGGCTTGCTCGAGCGGCGAGCCGTCGACCGACACGGTGCCGGTAAGTACCGACACCACCGTGCCCGTGGAGCCATCCACGAGCCGGACTTGATAGCTGAAGCTGGATGCGGGCAATAGCGGTGCGGTCTCGGTCGCTGGGAGCGTGATGACAAGGACATCCTGGGTGTCGGGTATCTGGTCGATGCTCTCGAACGACCCCGCGCCGAGTTTCACGTCGCCAAACTGTTCGACCGCAATCGTTACATCGGCGGTCGTTACCGTCGCAGTGCCAGTCTCCGAATCGACGACGGCGAACTCGACCTCGTCAGCGGAGAAGCCGCTCTCGAACGTCGTGTTAGGGTCGTCGCCGTCGAGGACCGGGATGATTAGCCGCTCGGTATCGCCCTGCTGCAGTGTGAGATTGACTGTCCGAACCATGATTATCCTGGTGCCGTGCGTGGCCGCTGGTGGCTATCCTGTCGCCGGCCCCAACGCTCACTCCGTGTCCGACAAGTCGCCGACGGCCGGCTGGTCCTGTTGGGCGGTCCCCGCTGCCGGTGTCTCAGAGTCGGTCGCCCCTGCCGCCGGAGCGTCACGGTCGGCTGTCCCTGCCGCCGGCGCGAGCCGTTGTGTCGAGCCGAGGAGAGCGCTGTACTGGAGTCGGCTGAACAGTACCCGACTCACCACCGCACCGCCAACCCCAGCATCAGCGCCAGCGGTAAGACCCAGTGTACGTGCTCGAGCCAGCCCGATACCTCCGCCGGCCTCGGCATCAGCGCCAGCGGTAAGACCCAGTGTACGTGCTCGAGCCAGCCCGATACCTCCGCCGGCCTCGGCATCAGCGCCAGCATTAACTGAAAGCGACGTTGGCTCTTGAGCTGATACCGTATCGGCCGTTGGACTTGACTCGCCCGCTGAATTGAAGGCTGTGACAGCATACGTATAGTCACCCTGTGAAACGCCCGTATCCGTGTAGGACGTAACACCATCGCCAACAGATGCTATCTGCGTATAATCAGACGGGAACGACGGACTGCTCGTGGCCGACCGATACACCCGTTGGCCGTCAACCTTACTCGTCTTTGTCGGAGAGAGGCTCCACGTTAGTTGTACGTCAGGCATTATTGAACCTCAGCCGTCAGGTTACTCGGCGGGTCGGGTGGCGATAGAAAGGAGTTAAACGTGAGTTTGATTTCTCCATCTGTAACTGATGACGAGCCGCCACCTTTGGTTGTTGTGCCACCGCTTGCGATGCCCAATTCACCGCCGCCGTCTCCTCCTGGTTCTGTCGTTGTTGAAGAACCTTCGCCACCATCACCGCCATATCCAGTTCCTTCAGCATCAAACCTATCTGGAGCGCCACCGACACCACCACGGGCACCTCCACCCCCTCCCGCTGTATAAGTGCCCCCGTATCCATCATGAGTTTGACCAGCGCCACCACCTGCATCAGCAGTAGCGATAAACGTTGAATTTGAGTTTGTCCATAACTCAGTTGAACCGCCACCGCTACCAGAGTTGTACACATACGCTACTGTGTTTTGGCCGCCATCGCTACGCCCGAACCCGCCAGAATCCTCAGTGTTAACACCGCGGCCCTTCTCACCGACCCATATCTCAAGCGTACTGTATGAAGAAACATCAGCAGTCGCATTCTTTACCTGCCCGCCTGAACCGCCCGTTGTAAATCCGCTATCTCCGCCACCAGCCCCATCCACATATTCAATATCTATCTCGTCTATATCCGAAATGTCTTCAGTAGTCTTCGACCCGCTGAAGGTGTACGTAATCGTATCACCAGCTTGTGCCATTACTTTCCACCTCGTGTCGGGTCAAAATCCACGGTCAACCAATCAATATCAAACGTCGTGGGGCCGTTCAGTTCAATCTGAAAGTCAAATCGCCACTGCTCGTTGCCCGTCACTGTTGCTGAAACGGGTGTGACACCACCCGCGCTGAGTATCGGCCCGAGCTTCGCCTGCTGAATCGCTCCGATGCCCTGAAGCCACGTCTGGAGTACCTGACTGTCAACCCCCGTGGCCGTCTGATGGTTGTCCAGCACCCACTGCACGGGCGAGGACTGCGCGGCCATCTGTTGCCCCCAGTCCGTGACAGCCACGAACCCGTGCAACTGATAGACACCACTGCGCTCAAGCCACTTATTGATCCGCACTTCAAACGGGCGGTGCTCAGTTTTGCTCGTTCGAATGACAGTCTCGCCCGTGTCGGGATGCTCAAACTCCTGTGTCTCCTCGGAGTAGACGAGCGCCGTGGGGCCGTACTCAACTGAGGGCATTACAATACTCCTATGGGTTGCCGAAGCGGTAGAGCGTGCTCCCGCTCGGGAGCGTGACGTCCTCGCCTGTGAGGTTCGGGTCGTTCGGTTCATCCGCGAGTATGAGCCGGCTTTGATTGGTCGCGTTCTGGATCACTATCTGGTCGACCGTGCCGATACTCAGTGACCCAAACGAGAGGTCGGTCGTAAGCGTGGCCGTCGTCACACCGCTGAACGAACTCGGCGTGCTGATACTCACATCTGACTCTGCGAGCGATGCTGTTGCATCGCTTTTGCTGTTCAGTTCTGTGCTCGTATCGCTGTAGTTGAGCGTATCTCCGCCCCCGAGCAGGTGGACGGTCGCACCGCCACTGAACACGAGGGCTGCAAGTGCCTGTGCTGCTGTTGCGTTCGCTCCGAGTGTGCTTGTGCTCATATGCTGTTGGTACTGTGGCCGCTGGTGAGTGTCGTGTCTGTGTGAAACTGTGCGTTACTGCTGGCGCTCGTCGGGCACGGCATCTCGGGGCAACGTCTGCACAGTCGCGTCGAAGGCATCGCCGACGAGCACACCATCCAGTTCGTCGATGGGTTCGAGACCGAGCGCCTCGCGGGCCTCGTTGACCAGCCACTCCGGGCCGATGCGGGTGCGGGCGATCTCGGCCTGCCGGCGCTCGTCTTCGCCACCTCGAGTCTGGAACTCAAGTGTCCAATCCGGAGCGTCGAGGATGTCTTGGTGGAGTGTGGAGTACAGCCGACCCGCAAACCGCTCTTGTGCCGGCTCGATAACTGTCTTGATGAAGTCGGTGATGGCTTGCTCAGAGTTGCTCCGGTTGGCCGACTCGGTCCGCCCGAGCAGTTGCACCGGCACCTCGAGGGCGGAGGCTATCGTGCGCTCGTTATGCCGCCGGAAACTCTCGAAGCTCATGTCTTCCTCGCCCTGTTGGGTGAGTTGCTCAACCCGGATGCTCACATCGCCGGAGCCGAAGTCGCTGTCAGCCAGCTCCTCGGCCTCGATGATAGCGGCCCGTCGCCCCTCCTTGTTGCGGAGTTGCGAGATGATGCCACGCAGGTCCTCGCGTTCGCTCTCCGAGAGTGTGCCGCCCTCGACGATGAACAGATACGCGGGGATGGCATCGTACTCGAAGAATTTGCGGTTGAAGTCCCGGGCCTGCTGGTCGGCCACGATAGTCTGGAGTTCCGCGATGTGGTCGGGCAGGCCGTAGTAGATCGTGTTCGGATGGTTGTTGCGGACGAACAGCAGTTCGTTCGCGGGCTGGACGTCCTCCGGTGGCTCGCCCTCGACCACCTCGCCGTCCTCCTTGTCGACGTATATCGGGTTGGGGTCGCCGTCGAGCGTGGTGTTGTGGCGGTCGCCGGCCTCGGCAAAGTACCGGGTCTGCCCGTCTAACTCCTGGACGAATCCGTGACCAGCTTTCCGCTCGTCGTCGTCGGCATCTTCGTGTCGCTTAAGACGCACAGTGGCCGCCGGCAGGTGGGCCATCCCAACTAATTCGGTATCGGCCCCAGCGTACAGCAGTTCGAGCGCGAGCCAGCCGACCGTGTGGAAGTCTTTCCGGGCCTTCTGGAGGACCTCAATTGGGCTGGCCGTGGGCGTGCCCGTGGGGCCGACCTTCCAGATAGTATCCGGCCCGTACCAGAAGTCCGCCACCCGCTCGCGTTGCTCCGGGGCCGGGTCGCTCACGCGGTCGTGACCAACGATGTCGAAGCCAAAGCCAACCTCCCGGCGGGACTTCTTCTGGACGCCGGTCGCGACCGTGCCGTTCAACTCGAGGAGGCTGGTGAGCTGTTCTGGCGGGTATGGCGGGCTAATCCCTTGGCCGATGGTCTGCCCGACCGACCGCTCGTTCAGTTGGTCGGTCTCGTCGATTCGCTCGGCCACCTTCTCCGCACCCAGGAGGCTGGTCTTGATGCCCACCCGGGCCGTGTCCGTGCTCGACGAGGGGTCTCCGTGTGTGTCTGTCATTTTTGGACCTCCGACGCCGGGGCACAGCTATCGCACACCCCGCGCGTTTGCTCGTGGTCGTGCAACTCGACGCCGCAGGCCGTGCAGGTCGTGTGGGTCTGGTGCATAGGTGTGCGTATCGTGTCGTGTCGTCGCTCACCGGAACGAGATACCGCCGCTGTCGCCCTGGTGACTGCTGCGGCCAACACGTCGGCTGTGTGTGAAGAGGCAATACCGGCTCGCATCAAGCGCGTGATCGGGGACGTCACCGCCAGCACCGACGTGTTCCTCTTTGTAGCTTTGAAACTCCTGTATGAGATGGGTACAGTCAACGCTCACCAGCAGGCCCGGCTCGCCCTGGTCGTTTGGTTTGAGCAGCCCCCGCAGATGTGGGATCCCTTCGTCCAGACTTTTGCTGGCCTTGTGGACGGTGAAGCCGGCCCGCTGGAGCTTCCGGATGTGCTCGGGTTCGTGCTCGGCGTAGACGGTGGTCCGGGGCTTGTCGTTATTGAACACCCACCCCGACTGGTCACGTGGGTCACACAGGTGCTCGAACTCGCGGCCACTCTCATAGTAGAGGTCCGTCGCTATCCACCGGTCCCGGACGGTAGGCCACCACTCCACGAACACCCGCGGGTGGTCCCACCCAGCGTCATATCCGTAGATGGGCGTCGCCGCCTCGTCGACGTGTTGATCGACCCAGGCCCGATCTTTCACATGTCGCTTGCGGGAAAACTGCGAGTAGACGAGCCCCTCTGCGGCCGCGAACCCACCGTGCAGCCCCTGCTGTTCACGGGGTGTGCCCTTGAACTGGCGGACAATCTTCTCAAGCCCGTCGGCCGGCATGAGCGTGTTCTGTTCCGTCGATGCCGTCACGACGTGCAGACGGTCGCGCCAGGGGAGGGGCTCACCGTCCTTGTCAACCTGCCGCTCGGTGATATCATAAAACTGGTTGTAGCCGTTCCCTGTGGACGTCCAAAGCGTCGTGTTTGGCCCGAGATCCGTCCGCTGGCGCGTGACGAGCATCTCGTGGAGGTCGTACAGGTCGGTCGTCGGTGGGTAGTGCCCCACCTCGTCACACCAGATGCGGCAGTACTCGCCACCAGCGAACCGGTTCCACTTGTCCGCACCGCCGAGCCACGCGACGTGACCGCTGACGTAGACCAGACGCTTGTCGTTCGAGTGCCACGTGTCGATGAGCGGTGAGTTCTCAGGGTCGCCGTTCTTGTACGGGTTGGTATCCTCGCCGGGGAGGATCTTGAAGAACACCGAGTACGTCGTCGACTTCCCCTTCTGGTAGTCTTGGGCGAGGACGAGCGACTCGCCCGCGCCGGCGCGATCAGCAATCGCTCCGCGGTGGATCCACTGGCCGCCGCAGCGGGATTTCCCGCCGCCGTAGCCTGTCCGCAGCACGACGACATCGTGGTCGCCGCGCTCCAGCTCGTCGCGGACGTACGCCTGATAGTTCGTCCAGTCGTAATTGACGCTGACGGACGCTCTGTTCGTGCTCATTCAGTATCAGCGGGGGGCTCCCAGTCGGTGTCGTGGACAGTCTCGTTGAACTCGACAGCAATCGGACCGCCATCCGCACCGGTCACCTCGCGGCCTTCGGTCTTCTTGTAGCCGAACGTCGCCGAGGCGATGAACTCGTCCTTACAGTTCTGGAGCGTTTTCATCGCTCCCTCAGAGTGCGCGCGCACGTAGCCCCTACAAAAGTCGCACGGCTCATCTGCGGTGAGCACAGGGTCGCTCGGCGTGTCGATACAACACAGTGCTCGGCGGAGCGTATTCTCGCTGACTTGGGCGATGCCGGCCTGGTGCGTGATCTTCATTCCGATGCCGACTGCGTCGTAAAGGACCTCACGGCGCCACTCGTCGTCAAACGCAGCCGGACGGCCGTGGTTGTCGGCGTCGGGGTCCGAGTGGCTCGGGACGGGACAACTTCCGGCCGGATGCTGGCAGGGCGTCCCGTCGGCGCACTCCGCGCCACAGACGCCGTCAGGCATGAACTGTTACCTCGTGCATGTGTACTCAAAACCGCGGATGGTTGCCGCCCGTTACTGGTTGCCGTCGGTGTTGTCCTCGTCGTCGAGCGAGTCGAGGGCGCGTTCGCCGGCCTTCGCTTCGAGGGCCTGCGAGAGCATGTTGCTCGTGCTCTGGCTGTTGATGTAGTTGATACCAGTCGCACCAAGCAGGCTCACAGCGGCGATGAACGTGACCGCGAGTAGCGACCCGACACCCGCCGTGACGATTGCGTCAATAGCCATGATGAATCACCTCCTCTCTTCGGGCCGGGAGCCCTACTCCGGTTTACGCCTCTCGTCCGTGCTGGACTTATAGGCACGTCCGTCGTCGCCCTGTACCGTTGGGACAGGAGGTTCCCGGCGGCCCGTGCTGACAGGCCGAGTTTGTACGGCTTTCACAGGCGGAGGTGGTCACTCGCTGTTGTCGCGTTGGACTTCATCATACGCTCGCAAGAGTGCGAGATAGTCGCTAAACTCCAGCCCATTGTAAGCCCCCAACACGAGGAGTCCAATACTACCGATGACCGTCGGATCGGCTCCAGCACCGACAGACTGCAGCGCCAGGGCAATGAGCCCCAGGTTGACAACAATCGACCGGATGAGTTTCAGTGCCTTGAGCATCGGAAGTTTATCGCCAGTTGAGAGCGTCTGTCGGTACTCGTCGCAGGCACGGTCCTGAATGTACCACGGCCGAGAGTTGCGGAGCTGAGTCATGGGTCACACAAGAGACCGCGCGCCGGGAGTCGAACCCGGCCAGGCTCCTGGGGGATGGCCTGTCACCCGAGCGCGGCGGGAACGAGTCTTCAGGCTATCAACCCTGTCGGCTCGCTACGCTGGCGATACATTCAGTCGCCGAACATCGGAGCCATACTCGAGGCGTCGGCGGTGAGGTCATCGTCGACGAACTCGTGAATATCCGTGAGCGTGGCGTTCGACTGCTCGCTGTCGTCGGCCTCGTAGGACACCCACGTCATCGTGATTTCGTCGACACGGTGGTCGGCGATGCGGACCTGCACGTCCCAGCCACCAATCTCTGCGGCGTGTCCCTTGCGCTTGCCGTAGGTCGTGAGGTCTTTCCAACAGCCCGTATACCACGACTCGACACCCTCCGCGGCGGCCGACAGTCGCCCGTGGAGATGGGCGATTGCCGCCATCGACGGGCGGATGTCCGTGGGTTGCTCGCGGTACAGCGTCTGCGCCCGGTAGCCGAGTGTGTACGGTTGCCCACCGCTCGGATGGATGAGTTCAAGGTCGACGTTCTCGGCCGGGTCGAACACCAGCCGTGCCATCGAGTCGCCAAGCCAGTTGAGGTCATCCCGGCGGCGGGCAACCTGCTCGCCGAACCGGACGCCCGAGCGTTTCCAGAGTTTGTGGTCGTGATTGCCCGAGATGAACAGCGTCTCTATCCCGTCTCGCTGGGGGTAGTGCTCAACGCAGTAATCCTCCAGTCGGTTCCAACCAGTCGCCTCGGGAACAACCTCGTTGATTTGGTTCGCGTGGACCTCCCACCCGTCGCCGATGTCGCCACCGTGAAGAACAAGGTCAACCCCACGGCGTTGGAGTCGGTCGTAGAAATCATGCAAGTCGGCGAGATGACAGGCCTTCGAGCCGAGATGTGTGTCCGAGATGAGACCGAACCGATACGTGCCGTCGCCGTCGCCAATCTGGTAGCGTTTGTCCCGCTTGTCGGGGATGTAGTAGCGCCGGGTGCCGTGCTTGTCAAGTGTATCAAAATCGATGGCCCACCCTGCTTCGGCCATCCGGTCAAGAAGCCGCTTGGCTTGGTCACGGGAGCGGTGTCCGTGTCGTCCGCCAGTCGCTCACGGTCAGCATCGGAGAGTGTCCAGTAGTACGTCCGGCCCTCCCGCTCGTACGGGACGTCGAACCCACGATCTCGGAGCCGTTCGCGGCGGCCCTCCAGCGTCGGGACGGGGATATCCAGTTGCTCGACGAGGTCCGACTTCGGGACCTTACCGCCGCGGAGCGCATCCACGAGTTCGCGTTGCCCCGGGCAGTTCGAGAGGTCCGGCGTGTTATCGTCGGTCATCAAGGAGGAGGTTCGCCACCGCGAGCGCGCCTGCCTGTTTGCCTGCGCTGTACGCCTCGCCCATCTCCGGGTCGGTTGCGGCCCCCTCTGCGACCATCTCGGCCGCGCGGACGATGTCGCCAACCCGGAGAGTGAGGTCCTCGTCCAGGTCCTCGTTGAGTTCGGCCCGGATTGCCGGCGGGAGGTCGTCGTAGGACATCAGTCAGTAGATGCAGGAGACTCTGTTTGAGCCGTGGCAACCGCCGACCCGTGTTCAAGTGCGTCGGCAAGTGCCCCGTCCACGCTGTTAATGTCATCGCGCCACCAAGCCGTCAACACAGCGAGATTCACCAACCCGCGTTTCACCGCCCGTTCGCGGTTGAGCGTGACCCCCTTGCGTTCGGCACTGTGGATTGCGTGTTTGAGTAGGTCTTTGAACCGCTCTCGGTCAATGTCGCTGTCATCCCACGCCCGACTGTTTGGTCGGACGACACCACACTCACAAAACAGATGTTTGTCTTGCGTCGGCTCGTCACTCGGATGGTGGTCGAGTTCGGTCGTGCGCTCGTGACGAGTATACACGGATTCGGGGGTCGCCGTCAACCCCCTTGACCGGACCTCTGTGCGCTCAACAAGCCGGAGCTTGAAGCAGTTGTCACATACATCCACCGCGTTGCGGAGCTTCTCTTGATGTATAGTCATTGGATAAACTCCAGACTTGGTCACTGTCTCCGTCTTTCCGGGGTGTCACTGTCCGCGCCACGTCGACCGACTGACCGTGGCCCGGTCCCTCGCGGGACTATCTTACAAACAGATACGCCGTCTACTCGCTAAAAGTGTCTGTCGGCGACAGTTATTGTCGGCGGTACTCCCGCGCCTCCGACCCGTTGATGTTGCGATACCGCGACTCCACTTGACCCCACTCCCGGATATTCCGGAGCGCCTGTCGCAGTGTTGACGGGGCAACCGTCACGCCGATCTCGACAGCGATGTGGTCCTCAATGTCCTGCCGAGACTGCCAGCCCTCGGTCTGTTGGAGCGCGAGCAGGACAAGCGCCCACGCGGGCGGGACCTGTTCGGGGTCAGCAGAGTCCGACATCAGCCACCGCCCCCACCGTGCGTCAGGTGGGTTTGCAATCCATCTTCGAGACCTGCGAGCATCTCGGCGAGTTGGTTGCGTGAAATGCCGCGCTCCCGTGGGTAGATGCGGACACAGTCGCGCCATGCTTTGACTGATACACGGCGGTAATCGGCTGTGTGTATCTCGGCGTGGAGGTAGAATCGTGGGGAATCGCCCTCGTGTCGAAGCGAACGGATGTCAAGCGTGACGGTTGTCTTGCTCTCAAAAGCCTGCACGATGTCGTCCCCCGTCCCCGTTGCTGGTGGGTCGCACGCATACGTCGCCGGGACGGAACACGGCATCGAGACGCCGAATTGATTCTCAACAACCTCGTACCCCATTTCCGCCAGACCCGCGTCAACATCTGCCGGAGAGATACGACTGCCGTCACTCATAGGTTCACCTCCTCGCGCGAGCACGAGTTGTCGCAGTCGTCGTTGCAGCAGGTGTACTTGTCGCCCAGGTTTCGGAGGCCACGATGCGGGCAGCCAGGAACCGGCGTGTCCGAGTCGTCGGCGTACTCTTGCGCCCGGTCGAGCACGTCGTCGGGGACCTCCCAAATGTTG
>UEZF01000009.1_pt1 | contig 19111 bp, 17 predicted proteins | sample 1903571 | NCBI WGS metagenome assembly UEZF01 (sample SAMEA4776352, study PRJEB27445) | saltern metagenome | biome: Hypersaline environment; feature: solar saltern; material: Pellet | place: Spain | collected 2014-08 | depth 0 m | reverse complement strand
ATACAGGATGACGACCTCGCCCAACGAGGAATGTCAACACAGGCGTTCTCACTGGAGAATATACCGATGAACGGAACTGTCGAGATGGGAAAAGAATGGGATCTCCCAGGGGTAGAGCAGAGACTGTCAGGGGACCAGAAAATAACTACAACACACGAGTACGATATCGAACGGTATCCCTCAGAGCACGTCCCCCTCGTTATCAGGGCAAGCATCTACCGGGACGCGCGCGAACAGGTCGAACAGCGGTTCGGAGAGATAAAACGGGACATAAAGAACAACCCAGACGACCAACTGCTGAAATCCGAAAAAAAGGAGTTCGACCGAAGAGCCCGGCGTCTCGAGGGGTACGCGATGCTCACGCTCGAAGTTGAGCACCGGGTAGACTCCCCTGAGGCAGACAGGGCAAGCAGCAAGCGATTGGAGATAGAGAACTTCCGTGCCGATCTCTCGTCAACATTCAGTGATATCGAAATCTGGGAGGAAGATGAGAAAGCCAGTAACTACACGTACAGTCCAGAAAAAAACCGTATCGAATGGCGCAACAGCAGCGCGCGGCAAGGTGGCACAATAAAGTATAATATTGTCGGACCATTCAATGAGTTAATTGATATCGATCACATCTCTGCCAGTTTCCGTGGTGAGATTAACCGCGATACGCTCACGGGAGCCAAAATCGTGGGGTTGTTCGACCAGAGCGGACGAGCGTTCCGCTCCGGAACGGCACAGTCGCGAGGTCAGTCGGAGTGTGACATCAGACACACAATCAAGCTCAAAGGTACCTTGGAGATCGACCCCGAGGCACTGGCAGGCGATGCGACGACACACACGACATCGGAAATCCGTCTCGAAGAACATCCCGAGGACGCGTTCGACCGTTTGACCACCATCTGTAATCGGGAGGGAATCACTATCCTCAGCAGCGAGGGGTTCACGAGCGCGGAACCTGTTCCGGGTCGTGAGGGTGTGTTCCAGTACACTGCCGGTGAGAAAGGGGACGCCGACGACCGGGCCGCACGAATGGAGGTCAAACGAGAGTTCGGTAACGAGGGGATCGTCTACGCGGATATCCAAGTCACCGGCAAGTACACCGCAGTCAGTCAACGGTCGGAGGTGTCAGCCTTCGACGAGTCGGACGAGCGTGTCGTCAGATCCGACGAGGGTGGTCTCGAGGAGCGCGGAAAAGCCACGATCGAGATTCGAGCACGGTCGACCTCCTCGGCTCTCAATACTGAGGTTATAGACAAAATCGAGCGTGGCCTCAGCGGAAAGGGGACCCGCAGGACCGGGTCTGAGAGGGGTAACGACGAGCAGTTGCCGCCGCGTAATACCGACCGTGACCGTCGGGAACTCCCGAACGACTCCGAGCGCGAACCGGGTCGCAGATCCAGTAACGGGGAGAAGCATCTGTCTGAAACTGGGAACCGGAGACCCGACGGGGGTGATTCGTGATGCAATCCTCACAGAGACCGAGTAAAGAAAGTACTGTCACCGACAACTCACGTCTAGACAGACTCACTTGTGACAAGGCGTGTTCAGATAGCGCCACGTCTGTCTGTGGGCGGTGCAGTATCCCCCTGTGTAGCGATCACCGGACAGAACAGCGCGACCCTCTGTTCAGTGGTTTCTCGGAGACGTTCGGATCGTTCCTGATGGCCGTTGGACTGGTGATTGTCATTCCGGTTGCCTGGACGATGGTCGACTCTGTAACGACAGTTGAGCAGGAGATTATCAGCAATCAGGAGAATCTCTCTATTCCAGCGGATCTTCGGACTACTGTATTACACTCCTCGGTCCTGCTCGGACTCGGGATGTTGTTTACCCTGTGGGTACAGGGTGCCGATCGAAAGACATCAGCACGGTTTCTCCAGCGAACACGTCCCAATCGGGTTCTGTGTGAGGACTGTAGTGCCGACACACAACTTCCACGACTCCTTCTGTATATTATTGCCGCGCTGGCAGGTCTGCTGATTCTGTTCGGTGCATACCTCGCGTGGGACAGTAGTGGTGTCGGTTCGCTCCGTATCTCAGCACTCGGTATCCTGATCTATATTATCAGGGCAGACGCAGTCATGTTCCTCGGCAAACTGTTCGAGTAACCGGCTAGACTCTGTCTTCAACGAAGTGATAATTTTACGTCAGGCAGAGATTGGTGGCACGACCACGCTGCACACACACCGCAGTTCCAGTGCCCACAATCTAGGCAGCGAATATATCACTCCAGACTGTCCACGAGTTCGTCGGCCAGTCCGGTGTAGCCGGCCGGTGTCAGCGCGAGCAGTTCCTCGCGGACGTCCGCCGACACGTCGAGTTCCCGGAACAGGTCCCGGAACTCCGCGAGTGTTACCTCCCGCCCGCGGGTGAGTGTCCTCACGCGCTCGTAGGCGTCCTCGTGGCCCTCGCGGCGGAGGATCGTCTGGACGGCCTCGCCGAGTACCTCAGGTGTCGATTCGAGCGCTGCCCGGGTCACCTGCTCGTTGGGCACCACCGTATCGAGCCCCCCCTCGAGTTTCCGGTAGCCCAGCAGACAGTGGGCGAGCGCCGCCCCGATGTTCCGCTTCACCGTCGAGTCCGAGAGGTCCCGCTGGAGCCGCGAGTTGGTGAGGTAGTCCCCGAGGAACCTCAGATCGCTGTTGGCCTTCGAGAGGTTCCCCTCGCAGTTCTCGAAGTCGATGGGGTTCACCTTGTGCGGCATCGTCGAGGAACCCGTCTCGCCGGCGACGGCCTCCTGTCCGAGATAGCCGTCAGAGATGTACAGCCAGCAGTCAAGCGCCAGATCGAGCAGGACCTGGTTGACACGCCGGAGCGCGTCGAACAGCGCCGCGAGGTCGTCACAGGGGTTGACCTGCGTGGTCAGCGGCTCGTGTTCGAGACCGAACCCCTCGACGAACTCGCGACCGAACCTCGGCCAATCGACCCCGGGATATGCGGCCGCGTGGGCCGCGTAGCTCCCGCTCGCGCCGGCGAGTTTGCCCGAGAGCCCATCGACCGCCCGGTCGAGCGCCGCCATCGCCCGCCCGAGTCGGGAGGCGTACACTGCGAACTCCTTTCCGAAGGTCGTCGGTGTGGCCGGTTGCCCGTGCGTGCGAGCGAGCATCGGGACGCCACGGTGCTCGCGGGCCATCGCGGTCAACTCCTCCCGGAGGCTCCGTACCCGGGGGCCGAGCACCGTCTCGGCCGCGGGACCGAGCAACAGCCGGTATGCGATGTTGGTGACATCCTCGCTGGTCAGCCCGAAGTGGACCCACTCACCGCCGATGTGTGCCGGTAGGCGGTCCCGGACAAAGTACTCGACGGCTTTCACGTCGTGGTTCGTCGCCGGCCGGTTCTCGTTGCCCTCCGTCTCGAGCTGTTTGACCCGCCGTGCGTCCTCGAGGTCGAACTCGCGGTAGACCGCTCGCAGTTGCTCGCGGTCGGAGCCGGCAACCGCGACCGGCGTCGCGTCGAGGTCGGCGAGCGCGAGCAGGTACTCGATCTCGACTTCGACACGGGCCGCCACGAGTGCCCGCTCGCTGGCATAGGGTCGTAACGGCTCCGTGTACGCGGCGTACCGGCCATCCAGCGGCGACACCGCCGAGAGTGACCCGTGGTCTGTCATACCATCTGTTCCCCGAGGCGGGCGAAAAATCTGCCGGTCGTGTTCGACTGTCATGGATAGATTGATAACCAGCAGCAAACTACAGGAACACAGATGGCAGGGGCACTCGACGAGGACACGGCGCGGACACTCGCCACCGGCCGGCAGACAATCGCGTCGGTACTCTCCTCTGCACAGGACAAACTCAAGCGCGTCTTTCTGGTGTTTGTCGCCGCCTGGCTGCTGAGCTTCTACCTGCTTCGTGCGTTCGTCTGGGAACGGCTGAAAAACGACCTCGTGTTCAACCGCCTCAGTGGGACGGCGCTGGACCTGACCGAGATTGTCGCGACGGACCCGTTCCAGATCATCCTCCTGCAGGTCAAGATCGGGCTGATCGTCGGTGTTATAGCGGCCATCCCGGTGACAGTGTACTACAGTCGTGACTCGCTAAAGGAACGGGGTATCTGGCCCGACAACCGGGTTCCGCTCTGGAAGAAGATCGGTTTCGCGACGGTCATCACGGGGCTGTTTCTGGTCGGGCTGTCGTACGCGTACTTCTTTTTCTTCCCGATCATGTTCGCGTTTCTGGCCGAGAACGCCGTGCAGGCCGGGTTCACGCCGACCTGGTCGATTGTGAAGTGGACAGAGTTCATCGTCTTTCTTTCGCTATCGTTCGCCCTGGCCGCACAGCTGCCGCTCGCGATGAGCGCGAGCGCACGGACGGGGGTGGTGAAGTACGAGACGTTCCGGAACAAGTGGCGCTACGCCGTTGTCGGCATCTTCGCGTTCGGTGCGATGTTCTCGCCGCCGGACCCGTTCACACAGCTGATGTGGGGGGTCCCGCTGGTGGCGCTGTACTTTTTCAGTCTGGGTATCACCAAGCTCGCGGTGCTCTCGAAGCGGGCCGGAGAGACCGTCTCGCTCCGCTCTATCGTTCGGGAGCGCTGGAACGTCCTTGCCGGGGTCGGCGCGGTCACGGTGGCCGCGGTGTACGGGTTCCTGTTCGCCGGCGGGGCCGAGGCGACGAACGACCTGCTCGACGCCGTCAACTCCTCGTATCAGTTCGTCCCGGGGCCGGAACTCGACGTGTTCGGGCTCGATCCGACCGTTGCTGCGGTGACAATCGGGGCCGTGTACGCGACCCTCACGGTTGGGGTGACGCTGTTTTACCTCCGGGTCCAGCGCCTCGAGGCGGTCGTGCGCGAGCAATCGACCCGGTCGAGCACACAGCAACAACAGCAACAGGACGCAGACCCCGGCGAGAGCGCCGAGATAGACGTGGCCAGCATGAGCCGGAGGGGGGTCGAGGCTGCCCCGGCCGAGGCCTTTGTCGGCCTCAGTGAGGACGAGGCACTTCAGCTCGCACAGAACGCTGTCGACAACGAGAACCCCGCAAAAGGGAGAGCGATCCTCGACCGGTTCGACGAGGCACAGGAACTCGATGTCGAGCCAGAGGAGGACAACGAGCCCGAGGAGGGGGACAGAGAGGAGACAGACGAGAGCGGCAATCTCGTGACTTCGACGGCGGCCGGTATGGTCGACCCGTTCACCGAGAGCGACACCGACGAGGAGGACATCGGCGGGTACTACTACGACCTCCGGTTCATCCTCGACTCCCTGACCTCGAAGGCGATCTGGATTGTCGCCGTGTTCATGATCGTGCTCGCCGGGTCGTTCTTTGCGCTGTTCCAGGGCGGTATCGGGGTCGTCCGAGAGTACTTTTTCGACAACATGCCCGACAGCGTCGTCGACGAGCCCGAGATCGTGGTTCTGCATCCCGTCGAGGCGCTGATATTCATGCTGAAGTTCTCGACACTGCTGGCTGCGCTGTCTATCGTACCGATTCTGCTGTACTTCGCGTGGCCGGCAATCGAACAGCGGTTCGGGGTCAACGGCGACCAGAACGTGTTGCTCGTCTGGGGTGGGACGATGTTCGTCACGCTGTTTGCCGGCACCGCTCTCGGGTTCGTCTACATCGCGCCGACTGTCATCTCACTGCTCGCCTGGGACGCAGTCCAGGCCAACATGATAATCGCGTACCGCATCAGCAGCTTCGGCTGGCTCATCATCTTCCTGACAGCCGGTATCGGCGCGCTCGCGATGATCCCCGCGACGATGCTCCTGTTCAACTACGGGAACATCGTCTCCTACCGGCGGATGCGAACGAGTTGGCGTGGTGTCGTGCTCGCGCTGTTCGCCGTGTCGGGCCTGCTTTCCCCGTCTGGTCTGTTCACGATGTTCCTCGTCGCCGTTCCCGCCTCGCTCTCGTACGGGCTCGGACTGGGCCTGGTCTCGGCGTACGACCGGGTCACGTCCTGACAGGAAGCTGTTCGATATCGGATGCACCGAACCGCCCCGGCCGTTTACTCGATCGTCCGTCCGACGAATCGGGCACCGTCGTCCGTGCTTTCCTCGACAGACAGCCCCGCCGTGGGCGTCGGCGATGTCACGCACGATGGACGGACCGAGACCGGTGCCGCCGTCCCGCGAGAACCCGTGTTCGAGCACCTGCTCGCGCTCCGTCTCGGGGATACCGCACCCGTTGTTCACCCGCCGAGCGAACAGTAGCCGATAGCCGAGCCTGGCGTCCCGGGAGTCGAGGAGCGTCTGGAGCTACCCTGCGGTGAGTGAGTTCACCCCTACGACCTTGACCTCGGAGTGCGGGCCCACGACTGTCCCTGTGAAACCGACTCTGTCTCGTGGATGCGTTCCTGTATCCCGGCGAAGTTCCCTGCCACTGTCCTCGCCAGTGTGAACGTGTTGTTCGTTGTTGTACGGTAGCGTGTACCATGCAAAACCTTTCAGGACCTGCCAGACCGTGACGGTGACCGCGAGTCGTTCCGGTGGCCTGTTGTCTGTCTCTGCCGACCCGGTCCGGTTCCGACGGCCCTGGCGGCTCCAGACGGCGACTCGTGTTGCGGTGTCGATGTCTCTCCGTCAGAGACGCCGCTTTCCTACTTACGTGTCCTCGGGGGACAGTATCCGGTGGAGGCAATCAGAATGACAACGGGACTTGCCATCGGAGCGGTCGTACTGCTCGCAATCCTCGGGCCGTGGATAGTGGGCCAGTGGATAACGTTTAGCAGAGCAAACAAGCCGGGATGGACCTCACTCATTCCGGTCGTGAACTTCTACATGATGCTCAAGATCGGTGACAACGAATGGTGGTGGCTGGTGTTGCTGTTCGTTCCGGTCGTGCAGTTCTACGCGCTGTACAAGGTCGGCGCGGGCGTCGCAGAGGCGTTCGGAAAGGGTGGCCTGTACGGGTTTGGACTCGGTTACCTCCCGTTCATCTTCTTCCCCCTGCTCGCGTTCGGCGGCGCACAGTACCAGGGGCGCTCGCGCGGTGACACCGGGACCAGCGGTGTCTGACGACGCCCGAGTAGATACCACCAGCCGAACCTCCTTCTGCGGACCACTCACCTCGACAGTGCGGTGTCCCCACCTGAGACAGTCCACACCGCGTGTGAAACGCTACGTATCGGCCGTTGTACAGGCGGTTGTAACAGAGATTGCAGTCGGGAGTCTCACAGACGAGTCCGTGGTGGTCACGGTGTTCGGGTGAAACCCAACATCAAGGGCCAGGATGGCAACCGGCCACACCGGGGGCTGTCGCGTACCGGGAACTGGTCACCGGAGTAACGGGAGAAAAGTTCGTGCGCGGGAGCCTCAGCCGAACAGTTCGCCGAGTCCCTCGCCGGCGTCGCCGTCGTCGTCCTCCTCCTCTTCTTCCTCTGCCTCTTCCTCCTCGACCTCCTCGTCTTCGTCGTCGTCCTCCTCGACGGCCGCGGCACCGCCCGCGGCAGCGCCACCCGCGGCGGCACCGCCGGCGGGGACGGCCGCAGCCTCGTCGACAGCCTCGTCGATGTCGACGTCCTCGAGGGCCGCGACCAGCGCCTTCACGCGGGACTGCTCCACGCTGACGCCCGCCGCCTCGAGTACGTCTGTTAGGTTCTGTTCGTTTATCTCTGCGCCCGACTCGTTCAGGATGAGTGCTGAGTATACGTATTCCATTGTTATCCGAACATCGCCCCGAGTGCGTCGCCACCGTCGTCGTCGTCATCCTCGTCGTCGGTGTCGGCCTCGGGTTCCGCATCCGCCTGGTCGTCTGTCTGTTCGTCCTCGTCTGTCTCCTCGGTGACCGTCTCGGTTGTCTCGGTTTCGATATCCTGCAGTTTCTCCGGCAGCGCCTCCTCGTCGTCGATCTCGGCCGCGAGTGCGCGGACCTGTGCGTCCGCCTGCCCGATGAGGTCGGGCATCACGTCGGGGTCCGCGATGCCGGCCTGCAGGGCGAGGCTCTTTGCCCCGCCGGTGGCCTTCGAGAGCAGAAGCGGCGCGGTCTGTGTGGTCACGATACCCGCGTTGACCGCGAGGTTCTGCCCGCGACCCGCCGCCGTCCGTACGTCCTCGCGGTATTCGTCGATGTCGAGTTCGAGGTCCTCGGGCTCGAAGAGCACGCCGTCGGCGAACACACCGCGGAGGTCGAGACCGACCTCCTTCGGCTCGATGCCGAGTTCGCCTAGCACGTTCGACAGGTCCGCCGAGACCTCCTCGCCGGCCTCGAGCACTGTCGAGTCCTCCATCACCGTTATCGAGCCCTGGTCGATACGGGCGTTCGCGCCGACGGTCTGGAGCTGTCCGACGAACGGTCCGGGGTCGACCCCCGTATCACCCTCCGGAATGACGATGTCGTTCGGTGCGGTCTCGCCAGCGTTTATCGGTGCGGAGGTCTTCGAGGCTTCGAGCTGCTGGTAGAGCCCGAAGGAGTTGTCGTTCGTCCCGATCAGGCCAACCTGACCGTCAACGAAATCGGTGAGTCGGTCGAGTCCGCCGTCGGCCTCGTCGAGTGCCAGTTCGAGCAGCGTGTTGCGAGAGACCCGCAGTGCCGCTGTCCCGTGCAGTTCGCTCCGCATCTCTTGGAGCTGCCGGCTCGGAATGCCGGTGATGTCGACGACGCCGACACTGTCGTACGTCGCGAGGAAGTCGGCCAACTCGTCGACCTCTCTTTGCTTCCACTCGGGAATCGTCTCGGTCTGCCGTTGTGTGCTCATCTCAGACCACCTCGACCGCTGGGCCCATTGTCGTTTTCACGTAGACGTCACCGATGTTGAGCGGCCCCTTCTCGAGATTCGCCTCTAGTCGCCGGATGATGACGTCGATGTTGTCGGCTATCCCCTCCGCGGACATGTCCTCCGCACCGACGCGGGTGTGGAACGTTCGCCGGTCGCCGCTGCGCAGTTGGACGGAGTTTTTCAGTCGCTCGACAATCTCCACGACGTCGTCGTCGGGACCGAGCGGGTCGGGCATCTTTCCCCGTGGACCGAGAACGGTCCCCAGATAGCGCCCGATGTCCTGCATCAGCGCCTCCTCCGCGATGAAGAAGTCGATGTCGTCGGCGAGGTTCTTTGCCTCACTGTCGTCGTCACCGAGGTCGGCGAGGTCGTCGCTGTCCAACACCGTGTCCGCGGCCTCCTCTGCCCGGACCGCGGTCTCGCCCTCGGCGAAGACAGCGATGTTCGTCTCCTGGCCGGTCCCCTCCGGCAGGACGATACTCTCATCAACACGATTCGACGGGTCGTCAAGGTCCAAATCGCGCAGGTTGATTGCGATATCCACCGTCTCGCGGAAGTTCCGCGACGGGGCATCCTCTATTGCGCGAGAGACTGCGTTCTCTATCTCCTGATCTGCCATTGTTCACCTCCGTAGTGCGCCTGTGGCTCCTACGGGTCAGTGAAACAGGACTGCACCTGTCTCATGTCGAATGTGGCTGATGCTGTACTTAAAGCCGTCGAACCTGTCGGTGCCTCGCGGGCCAGACAGCGTCTGTCGATGTCCACACTGGCGGCGAAAATCCGCACGGATTGTTATCTGGCAGCATCAGGACGGCGGTCTGTGACACCCCATCGACTACGTCCGATGCAATCCAGCCGCTGTGGATGTGGTCACCCCTCCCGGTATATCTCCCGAACCGCCTCCTCGTGGGCGGCGAGGATATCGCGGCGGCGCTTCTTCAGCGAGGGGGTGAGCATGTTGTTGTCGGGGGTCCACTCCTCGGGGACGAGGGTGAACCTCTTTATCTTCTCCGGGTCCTCGAGGTTCTCGTTGACCCGCTCGATTGAGTCGGCGACCCACCCGTTGACCCGCTCGTCAGTCGCGAGCGCCGCGGGCTCGTCGGGCAGGTCCACCGCCTCGCGCTCGGCCCACTCCTTGAGTTGCTCGAAGTTGGGCACGACCAGCGCGCTGACGAACTTCCGGTCGTCACCGACGAGCATCAGCTGTTCGACCCGCTGGTCGGTTGAGAACCGGCCCTCGATTGGCTGTGGGGCAATGTTTTTTCCGGTGTCGAGCACGAGAATCTGTTTCAGCCGGTCGTGGATGATAAAGTACCCGTCGGGGGTGCGTTCGACGAGGTCGCCGGTCCGGAACCAGCGACCCTCCTCGAACGTGACGCCATCGGCGGTGACGACCCCTGTCGTGTCGGCGCTCCCCTCAACAAAGGCCGACTCGGTCGCTCCGGGGCGGTTCCAGTACCCGTCGGTGACGTTCGGTCCCCGCACCAGCAGTTCGCCGACGGCGCTGTCCGGACTGTGGAGGTCGAGGTTCTCCCGTTCCTCCGGGGTCGACTCGATTGCGGTGTCGACACCGACCAGCGGCACACCGACCGTGCCCGGTTGGACGTCCTCGGGCGAGTTGACCGTCACAACGGGTGCGGTCTCTGTCAGGCCGTACCCCTCAACGATGCGCAGCCCCATGCCGTTGAAGATGCGGCACAGCTCCGGACTGAGACTCCCGCCGCCGGAGACAAAAAGCTCCACGTTGCCCCCGAGATTCTCCGTCACTGTCGAGTAGACCAACCGGTCAGCCAGCCCGTGTTTGGCCCGCAAGAGCGGTCCCGGGTCGTCGGCCTGTTGGTACCGCTGTGCGACACCCAGCGCCCACTCGAAGATGCGGGCTTTCAGCGGGCTCTCGCCGGCCTGCTCGCGCATCGTCCGGAAGATGCGCTCATAGACCCGCGGGACGCTCGCGCCCGCCTGCGGTGCGATCGTCGCGATGTCCTCGGTGACAGTGTCGGTGGACTCGGCGTAGCCGACGGTCGCACCCGAGCCGAACATCAGGAAGTGACCGGCGAGACGCTCGAACACGTGTGCCAGCGGCAGAAAGGAGATGGTGGTGGTGTCGGCGTCGATTGTCGGCCGGTCGGGGTCGTCGCCGGGGCCGACACGCCTGCGGACCGCGTGGACGTTCGACCGGAAGTTCCGGTGGGTCAGCCGCACCCCCTTCGGTTGTCCGGTCGTCCCCGAGGTGTAGATGAGACTCGCGAGGTCCTCCGGGTCGGTCTCGTCGAGCCAGCCCTCGTAGGTCGCCTCGTCGAACGCTGCCGCACCGACCTCGTGGACCTCCCCAAGCGTGTAGATATCCTCGCGTCCGTGGTCGGTTTCTGCCTCGTCGACGAGCACGATCACCTCTATGTCGAGGTCGTCCTCGACGGCGAGCACACGCTCCAGCAGCGCCTCGTTCTCGACGATCACACCGGTTGCCCCGGGGTCGTCGAGCAGGTACTCGACCTGTGCCGGCGATGAGTCCGTGTAGACGGTGGTGACAACCGCACCGCCGGCCAGCAGCCCGAGATCCGTCTGTGCCCACTCCATTCGGGTGTCTGCCAGGATACCGACCCGGTCGCCGCGGTCGATACCCACCTCGCGAAAGCCCGCCGCCAGTCTGCGCACCACCCCGCGCATCTCCTGATAGTTGAGCGTGGCGTACTCGCCCGCCGGCGCCGGCGACACCACGCCCGCCAGACTCCGGTCGTAGACCCCACCCTTGTACAGTTGTGCCGCCGCGTCCAGGTGACGCTCCGCGCTCACCTCGTACAGCTCCGGAATCGTCCCGTGCTCGGGCAGGTCGTCCTCGTACTCGCGCTCGTGGGCCAGCCAGTCTGGCTCGGATATCCGGCGTGACATCTGTCCACGGGGATACACGGTATCACCACTAAAACCTTCCTTCCGGACCGCCTGTGCTGGCTCCAGATGGACGAGCCGAAAAGCGTGGCAGCTCTGACATTCGATGTGTCCGGATGACACGCCGGATAGGTGCCGTAACGAGCCTGCAGGGTTGCTGGACGCCGTCTGGCGAGAGCAGACGACCGACGGTGTTACAATCCACTCGCCCGTAGTAAGGTCGATGAGTTCGGTACAGGAGCGCGGCGACATAGAGGAGGAGTACAAGTGGAATCTGGGCTCGCTTTTCACCGGCGACGAGGAGTGGGAGGAGGCCCACGAGGCAGCGGCAGCACAGGTCGAGGAGTTGGAGGCGTTCGAGGGGCGTGCGACCGAGGACGCCGGAACGTTGCTGGAGCTGTTCGAGGTGTACGAGTCGGTGATGCGCGCCGTCGAGAACGTAAACGCATACGCCCGAATGCGCCGCGACGAGGACACCCGAAACGACGAGGCACAGGCAATGGCGACACGGGCGAAGGCGCTCGCCTCGAGCGCAAAGAGCGCGGCAAGTTTCATCGAACCGGAGCTGCAGGCGCTCGACCGGGCGGAGCTCGAGGCGATGATGGACGCCGAACCTGGCCTCCGGGAGTACGAGCACTACATCGACGACGTGCTGCGGATGAAACCACACACCCGCTCGCCCGAGGTGGAGAGCCTGCTGGCTGACCTCGGCGAGGTGACCGACGCGCCGGGCGAGATCTACCGGATGCTGACGAACGCCGATATGAGCTTCCCGACCGTCGAGGACCCCGACGGCGAGCAACAGCCGGTCACGCTCAGCAACTTCACCACACTCCAGAAACACCCTGACCGGGCGTTCCGGCGGCGGGTCTACGAGTCGTTCTACGACGAGTGGGAGACGGTCCGCAACGCGGTCGGCGCCTCGTTCCGCAACAGTGTCAAAAAAGACGGGAAACTCGCAGACGCGCGGAGCTTCGACTCCGCCCGCGAGGCAGCGCTCGCGGAGCCGAACGTCCCTGTCGAGGTGTACGATACCCTGGTCGACACCGTTCGTGACAATCTCGGCAGTCTCCACCGGCACGCCGAGCTCAAACGCGAGGCCCGCGGGCTCGACGAGCTCCGGATGTGGGACATCTACACCCCGATGGTTGACGGTGAAGGGCCCGATATCCCCTACGAGCAGGCCTGCGAGTACGTTATCGACGCGGTCGAGCCGCTGGGCGAGGCCTACCAGTCCCGACTGGCCGAGGGGCTCCACTCCCGGTGGGTCGATGTCTACGAAACCGAGGGCAAACGCTCCGGTGCCTACAGCAGCGGCACCTACGACTCCCAGCCGTACATCCTGATGAACTACCAGGACGACGTCTCATCGATGTTCACGCTGGCACACGAGCTCGGCCACTCGATGCACTCCGAACTGGCCGGTGATACCCAGCCGTACGTCTACGCCGACTACACAATCTTCATCGCGGAGATCGCCTCGACGGTCAACGAGACGCTGCTGACCCACCACCTGCTCGATACCGTCGAGGACGAACAGCTCCGCCGGCACATCCTCAACGAGTATCTGGAGCGGTTCCGGTCGACGCTGTTCCGCCAGACGATGTTCGCCGAGTTCGAGCGCCGTGTCCACCAGCTCTCCGAGTCCGGCGAGGCGCTGACCAGCGACCGTCTCGACGATGTCTACCACGGACTAAAGGGTGAGTTCTACGAACCCGCGACACTGGACGACCGTATCGCCCGCGAGTGGATGCGTATCCCGCATTTCTACTACTCCTTCTACGTCTACCAGTACTCGACGGGTATCAGCGCCGCCGTCTCGCTCGTCGAGTCGATCCGCGAGGAGGGCGACCCTGCCGCACAACGCTACCGGGAGTTCCTCGAGCGAGGCTCGCACGGCTACCCGCTGGAACTGCTCGGTGACGCTGGTGTCGACATGACCGACAGCGGCCCAATCGAGCAGGCAATCGACGTGTACGGCGAGTATCTCGACGAGTTCGAACAGTTGAACTGAGGGTCTTTCTATCGACTGGGACGCCCAGTTCGAACAGCTCTTCGGGAACCCCGCCTGGCCGGAGACGCCGGCCTGCTCTCTCAACGTCTCCTCCCGGACGGACCCCGCTATCACCCGGGGGGGGTGTGAGACCGTCGTGCTCGTCCCGGTCACGCCGGGGCTGACCGACGGCGAGTTCCACATCAAAGCCTCCCTCAACGAGCGAGGTCGCAAGACCGAGCGAAGTAGGGAGGTCAGTTACGCAGACCGGACCGTCCAGACCCAGGACCCGTGTCCCCGGTACCGACCAGCTCTGCTAGGTCGGCGACGCCAACCCCGGTATCGGTGTCCCGATGTGCCCGCTCGGCGGTGAGCACGTCACCGACGCGATCAACGAGGACGTGACCGGCGGGTCGCTGCCCATACTGTCGGCTGTAACTTTGTGGAACGATTCGACACCCCGGGGTGCCGAAATATGCCATGGGCTTACAACCGACAGTAACACAACCCTCTCCTGGCCGAGTTGTCCGGTCAGCGGTCGCCGCGCCGGCTACGCTGCCGTTGTGCGTTAAAAGCTCGACCCGGGCTTTCATTATCCGGGCGTCGCAGTAGTCCGGTATGGATATCGCAAGCGCCCTCGACGGCTTCGAGCACCGTGACTGGGACACAGACCCCGACGGCGAGGTCCGGATGGCCGTGGTCGGTCTGGGCAACTACGGCCGCAACGTCTCTGTCCCGGCAATCGAGGCGGGTGACTACTGCACGTTCACCGTCGGCGTCTCCGGGACCCCCGAGACGCGCCGTGCCGTCGCCGACGAGTACGGCGTCCGGACAGTCGACTACGAGGCCTACGCCGATGGCGCGGCAGTCGAGGGGTACGACGCCGTCTACGTCGCCACACCGAACAGCCTGCATCTGCCCCACGTCGAGGCGGCCGCGACGCACGGGAAGGGGGTCATCTGCGAGAAACCGCTGGAGGTGACCGTCGAGCGCGCCGAGCAGGCCGTCGAGGTCTGTGCCGACGCCGGTGTCAGCCTGATGACCGCCTACCGCATGCAAACCGACCCCGTCGTGCGCCGACTCCGGGAGGCGATTGGGGCGGGCGAGCTCGGCACCATCACGCGGGCGTTCGGGGAGTTCAGCTACAACGTGCTCGGTGGCTCCCGCGGGCTGGACCAGTGGCGACTCGACGCCGACCTCGCGGGCGGGGGCGCGCTGATGGACGTCGGTGTCTACCCGCTCAACACCACCCGGTTCCTGCTCGACACCGACCCGGTCGCCGTGCAGGGTGTGACACGACGGTCGGCCCCCATCGAGGCGGTGGACGAACACGTTGACTTCCAGGTGGTGTTCCCGGAAGCGGTCGGCAACTTCGCCGCGACGCTCACCGGCCACCCGAGCGCTGTCCTCGAACTACACGGCACCGACGGACTCTTTAGACTCCGTGACGCGTTCCAGCCTCGGCGCGAGCGCACGCTCGTCGTCGAGACCGACACCGGCCGCGCCGTCTTCGAGGACATCGGCCGTGACGAGACCCGCGAGGAGTTCGACTACTTCGCACACTGCCTGCTGACCGACCGCCGACCCGAACCAAACGGACAGGATGGACTCGTCGATGTCGAGGCGATGCTGGCGGTCTACGAATCTGCCCGGTCGGGTGAGCGCGTCACGCTCTGACCGGTTGGGAGCTGTTTCCCGGGCACCAACAGACAGGTCGTGTCCGGACTCAGATGCGCGCGTTCTGTTCGATGGTCGCGCGGAGACGCTCGTTCGAGGAGTTGCCGTCCATCCGCAGTTGGACGTAGATGGTCTCGAGATTGCGGATAGTACGGTCGACAGAGTACTGCTCGACGGCCCGGCGCGTGTTCCAGTCCTCGTCGAGACAGCGGTCGATGGCGTCGGTCATCGAGTTCAGGCTGCCATAGTTGAACCGGGCGCCGTTCTGTGAGCCGATCGTCTCCGTGAACGGCGGGACATCTGCTGCGGCGACCGGGGTGCCACAGGCGTTTGCCTCGAGCGTCGACAGCCCGAGTGTGTCGGCCGTCGAGGCGGTCACGAAGGCGTCGATCGCGGAGTAGAACCTGGGGAGCTGTTTCCGTGGGAGGAAATCCCGGAACACCACGTTGTCGGGGGCCCGTTCCTCGAGGTCCGCGCGGCGCGGTCCCTCGCCGACGACAACAAAGTCACAGCCCGACAGCCGTCTGGCGAGGCGGAGAATCTCGAAGACGTTTTTTTCCATGCTGATGCGGCCGCTGTAGCCGATGAGCGTCTGTCCCGGCTCCGAGGAACGGTTCCGGGGTCTGAAGAACTCGAGGTCGACACCCACCGGGAGTCTGACCGACTCGACATCACGGCTCATCTGGTCTGTGGAGGTGGTGACGGTGTCGAACCGGTCGAGGATGTTGTTCTCGATGGGGACGTAGGCCCGCTTCAGCAGTTCGGCCACCCGGCGCGAGCGGATGCTCTGGTGGAAGTACTCCTCGATTGGGGTGTGGTGTGTGTACACCGACGGGACATCGTACCTGCGAGCGTAGTACAGCCCGAGCAGCCCACCCATCGCGGGACCGTGAGCGTGGACGATATCGAACTCGGGGAGCTTCGAGGGGCGGCGCGCCAGACCGATGCGGTAGCCCGAGTAAAACGGGTTTGGAACTGATTTGATCGGTATCTCCCGGGCAGCAGGCCGGTAGTCCCCGTCGGGGTAGACGATCCACACCTCGTGCCCTGCCTGTTCGAGCCGGTTCCGCCAGAGTCTGAGTGTGTACGTGACACCGTCGATTGTCGGAAAGTAGCTGTCGGTAAAAAAGCCTATTTTCATCTGTCGTGAGCGCGGATGCCCACGGCTGCCGTGAGCGCGGGCGTATCGGACACACCCCCGGCCTCCGCGCGCTGGCCGGTCTCTCTCTGGAAAACGGTACCCCCGCGCCACACACCTCGGAGGCTGGCTGGCATCACGCACCGACCTCCGCGTAACAGTCCACGAGTTCGCCTGCGACGTTCGACAGCGCGAACTCCCTGCCCAGCACCGCCGCGTTCTCGCCGAGACGCTTTCTGAGGCTGTTCTCGCGCAGTCGCTCGAGCGTGCCCTGGAAGTCGTTGGTTGCCTTCAGACAGTGTGTGCCGTCCTCGAGCCAGTCGAAGGTTGGAATGTCCCGCACCACGACCGGGGTTCCGGTGACCATCGCCTCCAGCAGGGCGATCCCCTCGTTTTCCTCGTGGGTGGGGAAAAAGAAGATGTCACCGGCCCCGTAGGCCCCGCGGATGTCGTCGATGTAGCCCGTGAACGTGCAGTTCGCGGGCGCGGAGTCTATCAACTGCTTCGTCGGTCGACCCTTTAGTGAGCGGTTTATCGGTCCGAACCAGGCGAAATCGACGTCCGGCATCGCCCGCGCGGCGTCGACGAACGTCTCTAGACCCTTTCGCTTGATGACGTGACCCACCATGAACACTACCGGTGGCGACAGGTTGTACCGCCGCAGGTACGCCTCCCGGAGCGATTCGTGTCCCTCCAGTTTCCCGGCGTCGACACCGTTCGTGAGAACTCTCGTCTCGATGTCGGCGTAGGACTCGATGATGGACTCGTTGTACGTCGAGGGACAGACCAGCAGGTCTCCGAGACGGTACACACGCTCGAGGTACGGGCGGAGCGGACGGGCGAGCAGGTTCGTCAGCCGGAAGCTGTCGCCGAAATCCTCGGCGGTCACGTGCGTGTGGATAACCACCGGAATCCCGCGGCTCGCTGCCCGCTTTGCACAGTATGCCGACCGTGGCCCCATCAGATTGAGGTGGACAACGTCGACATCGAGGCTCGGCTCGGTGGTATACTCGATGCCCTGCTGTTCGAGCATCCGTCGCTGGTGTCGAACTGACTCCCGTATGCCACCACTAACCACGTCCTCGAACTCCAGATAGTGCGACACCCGCATCGATATCCGATATAATTACCACCGTCAACATAAGTCCACGGGTTCTGGCATTCGGGCGTCAGACAGGAATCAGATTCGGGCTCAGTCTGCGAGTTCGAGCCACGGAACCTCGACCAGCGGTGGTATATGTGTCTCGATATGATGCTCCCAGACCCCCTGTTCGCCGAACGCCTCGCCGTGGTCGGCTGTGACCACCACTTTGCCATCGAGACTGTCGATGAGGTCGGCGATACCCTCGAGCGCGATGCGGAGATTCTCCTCGTGGTAGCTCATCACCGTCTCGCGCGTGCCGTTACTGAGCACGCTCGCGGGCTCGAGTTCGAGCATCAGCCCGGCTTTCATCGCGAGTGAACTCCGTTCGAGTGCCGACTCGACCACCGGTCGGACCCGGTCTGTCACCGGTGACAGGAGCGAGGAGTCGTCGTCGGACCCCCCTGTCTGCTCGCCCTGCTGTTTTATCCCCTCCCGGATGGTCGTCAGCTTCCCGCCGTCACCGTGTCCGAGAAACGGGGCGTGGGGCTGCATGTAGTGCAACACCGCTCGGTCGTGGTCGTCGACGGTCTCCCGATGCTCGACGAACGATTCGGTCATGCTGTCCGGCGGGACCGTACCCAGCGAGTCGTCCCAACCCTCCTGCCAGACGTCGACGACTGTCGCAAGATGCTCTGTCGCGGTCCACTCGTAGTCACAGCTCGCCCCCCACTTCAGCTCGTTCAGCGGGATGCCCAGACTGTTTATGAACGGGTTCCCGGAGAAGTAGGTCATATCGAGTGCACCCGTCAGCGTCCGGGTTGCCCACTCGGGTGTCGAGGACCCCAGTGACCGACGCTTCTCGAGTGTCCCGTCGAGGTAGTCGTCGTACACGTCGGCGAAAACGTCGTACCGGCACGCGTCGAGCACAATCGCGTACTCCCAGTCGGACTCGACGAACTGCTGGTCTCTCATTGGTGGCCACTCACGGCCAGGTCGCAATATCGTTTTGGTTTCCCGCCTGCTGACAGGGCGTACGAGGCTCTCATCCGGGGTAGCCGGTGTGTGGCCGACAGAAACAGTCGCCCGAGTCCGACAGGGTCGGCGTACACGTTCAGCCCCCGACTACGACGTGGGGTCGATGTCGCTGAATCCGAGCGCGAACGCGCCGATGACCGCCGCCAAGACGACAGTAATCGCCATCATCAGGACGACCCCGATCACCGGACTCACCGCCTCCTCGTCCGCGAACAGCGCTCCAACTCTCATTGTGCTCGTCGCCCCCGGCGCTCTCCTCATCGACAGGCGGTCGGTATCGCCGAAGAGCGAACGGTCCCAGTGAGTGTGTTGTCACCCACCGCCGCGATGCGGCGGCTCCTGTCTGCTCCGCTCGTAGACTCCGCGTCGCAGTTGCGGGTCGGAGTACAGTTCCTCCGACCCGCTCTGATCGTCCGCGATACCGTCTCGGCGCAGATGTCGTGTCGTCTCCCGGGTGGCCGAACACACCTGTCGAGCGACTCTCTGTAGCACACCACGGTCAGACCGTGGTTGTCACTGCCCGTGGCGAATAAATCAGGAAAGGTTGGTTGGTCAGTTCGCGTCGGGACCGGTGCGGGTGGAGATTATGCTCGAGTCCTGACCGCCCTCAGACGTGAAGACAACATCCAACTCGAAAGCAGTACTGTTA
>UEZF01000008.1_pt1 | contig 19159 bp, 20 predicted proteins | sample 1903571 | NCBI WGS metagenome assembly UEZF01 (sample SAMEA4776352, study PRJEB27445) | saltern metagenome | biome: Hypersaline environment; feature: solar saltern; material: Pellet | place: Spain | collected 2014-08 | depth 0 m | reverse complement strand
GCGGCGGGGAGGTGCGGATATGAGTACTGAGCGGCCGGCACAGACACGGCTGAACGAGTGGTGTGTTGCGACAGACACGATTGAGTTGACGCGGACGTTCCGGCTGCGACTGGAGACGAGCGACCAGAAACTTGCGCCGGTCGACAGAGCGATCAGCCAGTGGCAGGAGATCGCGGAGGAGACGGCGCGAATCATGCCGTCTTTCAACCGCTACCAGTGGAAGCCACGCAACACGTCACTCCGCCGGACGGTGACTGACCGCCTCGACGATCACGACCTGTACGCCCACGACCGCACCGCGGCGATCAACAAGGTCGCGGAGGCGTTCTCGTCGTGGGAATCGCGCGGCTGTCCCGGCGACTACCCGGCTGGCGAGTACGGCGACTCGCAGTACCTCCGGATGTCGACATCGTCTTCGAGTAAGAAGCGCCGCCAGCTGGTCGCACACGACGACGGCTCGTTTGGCCTGCAGGTGAACATTCTGAAGCCCCACGACCCGATCTGGTTCGGCGTTCAGGTCGGCGAGTACCAGCGCGAACGACTCGCGGAGGTCGTCGACGAGGACAGCCCGACGCGGTTGGGTGTGGTCGAACTGCGGCGTGGTGACGGCGACGAACTGTACGCCCACGTCTCGGTGAGTTGGCCCGTCGAGGTGTACAAGCCGGGCGAGGTGACGACCCGCGTCGGCGTCGACATCGGGGAGCGTGTGCTGTACTCGGTGGCCGTGATCGGCAGCGACGGCGTCGAGACGGTCGAACTCGAGTCCGGCCGTGAGTTCCGACACGTTCGCGAGGAGTTGACCCGGAAGCGCGACCGTCGCTCGGCAAACGACGATCTCCGGGGCGTGTTACAGACGCGGCGGGAGCGCGAGAAGTACACCGAACAGGTGACGCACACGGCCAGCCGGCGGATCGTCGAAATCGCCGCCGACCACACGCCGTGCGTGATCCATCTCGAGGATCTGAGCGACTACCGACAGACGGCACACAACGCGATCCACGACTGGCCGTTTGCGATGCTGCAAGACCAGATCACGGACAAGGCGGCGGCGGCGGGCATCCCCGTTGAGACAGTCAACCCGGCACAGACGAGCATGACGTGTCGGCAGTGTGGCGAGACAAACCCACAGTTCCGCGACGGCGACGACTTCGAGTGCTGGGAGTGTGGGTATCAGGTTCACGCGGACGTGAACGCGGCGATGAACATCGCCACCCGAGAGCCGTAACGGCCTTTAGGATCGGACACGTTGGACAGATAACTCGGTCGTGGCTACATGTCACGGCCGACGCGGGGCAGTTTCACCCCGTACACGGTCTTGATGTTATAGGCTGTGTGAGTCCGCCCGCCTGTGAACCCGTGCGCAGCGTAGAGCCCTGTTTCAAAGGCTACGCGCAAGCGGTGGAGGGGAGAAGACCGGCATGGAAAGCCGGCGCTGCACCAGTAGCAGACCGACAGGGTTGGCCCTCCCGCGAGGGAGTCTGTGGCCGGAAATCACGAACCTCGGAGCCAGACACCCAATCGTCTGGCAAGCGCGGGTGCATACACATCCGCGGGGAGCGATCTGGTAAGACGCACGAGCGGGTATCCCACCAGATACCGAGGGCCACACACCAGTGGCCCGGAGACTGGAAACAGAAAGGTTTCGGTACCCGTCCTTCATCGACCTTTTTGAACGACGTGGACAGCCCCGGTTGACGTAGGCTGGTCTTCAACTGAGCGGTTGAGCAGCGCCGAACGACGCTCTCGGCCGATCTGACCCCCCTGTCACAGGAGGGAGAAAACCCACTGCGGGATTGAAACCTTGACGGCCCAGGCGCCACCGGCGCCAGCGACGACGTCACAGGAGGGAGAAAACCCACTGCGGGATTGAAACGAATTGGGATTAACCGGGCCGTCCCCAGCTCGCCGTCACAGGAGGGAGAAAACCCACTGCGGGATTGAAACACCGACTGCTGGGGTTCGACTGGCTCAACTTCCAGAAGTCACAGGAGGGAGAAAACCCACTGCGGGATTGAAACTCACCCCGCCGTGAGGATACGCCGCTCCGGGAGTTGGTCACAGGAGGGAGAAAACCCACTGCGGGATTGAAACGCCGCGCCACCGGTACAGCGTCGCCACGAGGCGCGTCACAGGAGGGAGAAAACCCACTGCGGGATTGAAACCGTGCGACCGACGGCACGACCGTCTCGGCGTCTCGTCACAGGAGGGAGAAAACCCACTGCGGGATTGAAACACGACCAGGCGGCGACGGCGACGGACGGCGGAGCCGTCACAGGAGGGAGAAAACCCACTGCGGGATTGAAACCGAAGCCCGCTCACGCCGTGGTATTTTGAGGAATACTGTCACAGGAGGGAGAAAACCCACTGCGGGATTGAAACCTTGACGGCCCAAGCGACACCGGCGACACCGACGACGGTCACAGGAGGGAGAAAACCCACTGCGGGATTGAAACACCGAATGGGCAGACGACCTCGCTCTCGCCGACCGCGAGTCACAGGAGGGAGAAAACCCACTGCGGGATTGAAAAACGCTCCGTATGCTGAGCGGTGAAATTAAGAGGGTGAGCGACGAGTTTGTCGGTATGGACATCGAATCTCGGAGTGACAGAATCCGCGTGACTGGGGCCGGGAAAACGGCAGACGTGCGATTCGGAGATTTGGAGCCGTGTCGAAACACTCTCGGAGCGGGGTTTCTCCCCGTCGCGACAGCCCCGCCGTCGACGATCAGAACAGATCGAGGAGCACTCGCGGGATTCGTCCGTCGTTTGGATCGATCGCAGTCGACAGTCGGAGGGGAGGAGATCCTCTACGATCGGTCGCGTTCGGGTCCCGCTCGCGGTCGATCAGGTTCTCCTCTTCCATCGTCCGCACCCGTCTATTGACCGTCCGTGCGCTCGCGATCCCCAGCTCCTCGGCAACACCTCGCACCGAATCGACGAGTGACTCGGACCGTGCGGCCGACCAGACAAGTAGCACCACGGGGTCGTCCGACGACGTACGCACCGACACCGACGCGCCGGTGCGCAGTGTCTCGGCAGCCTCGGGACCGAACTCGGACCGACACGCGTCGACGACTGCCGGGAGCGGGGCTGTATCCCAACTGACCGGCTTCCCCGTCTGCCAGATCTCCGTTGTTCCCGAGCGTCCACCCAACAACGCTGTCGGTGTCGGAGTGGTCCGGTCGACGTACGCGACCTGGTCGTCGTCGCGCACTGTCACGTCGGTCACGTCCATCTGTCGCACGGATAGCAGTCCGCGGTCGTCAAGGCCGGACGCTATCGACCGCGACGACCACCCCAAAGCGGACACTGCTGAACCCGGAGCCAGCACGCGGATTGACTCGTCTCGCTCTTCGGCCGCCCGGAGCGAGGCGGAGAGCCAGGTTGACGACGGAGCAGTGACGACGGGATAGCCGAGCAGCGTTGCAAGTTGACCCAACAAATCTGTTGGTGACCCGGTTAGTGATTCCATCAAGATATGATCTGTTTTCGATGATAAATATATATTACTATTAGTCTCCTTAGGATCGTGGAGTCACCAGAGATAAATCTCCACAGACAGGTGTCATAGACATGCGCTCGCTGGTAACTCGGTTCCAGTTGGTCGCGGTGAAACGTCCACGACTCGTGATCACGCTGTTGCTCCTGGTAGCGTTCGTCGCCCTCTCTGGGGGAGCGGCCGCGCTTGACGGAGATCCAGTCGGACCGACAGATGCTGGATCGGGATCAAACGGTCCACAGCAGCCGGAAGACGGTTAGACCCACTCTAGACCGGACTCAGTTAAGATGGGACTGTCGAGTGCAGATTTTAGTCGAGCCATGTGATCGTCAGTTAAATCGTAGCGTCTGGTCTGTCCGCGGAGATACGGGCAGTCTGAGATTGGATCGCGTTGTCGTCTCCCTACGTACCGTGGAGCGTTGTACGAAATCACGATCTCCTGTTCGTCGTCAACCCGGACGAGCGGAGGGACTCCCGAGTCCGACTGCGCGACGACGTGAGCTCCGTCTCCGACGACAGTGTAGCCGTCCGGATCGCGACGACGACGGACAACGTCCAGCGCTCGTTCGATCGACCAGCCGAGCGCAATCAGTCCCGACCAGTCGCGTCCGACGGCAGCCGCAGTGTTGGTTTCAACCGGACGGGTAGTCACGGCCCCGGCAACTGCTCCGCGCTCGACGAGTTGCCGTCCGAATCGGATCGACCCACAGGAGTTGAGGAAGAACGCTTGCGCTCGGCACCTGTCGATCATCGACGGAGCGACGTGGGAGTCGTCAGGTAGTCGAATCCCATCGTCGTCCTGATGTCCGACGACGTGAACCAGATCGTGGCCGGCCTCGAACGTCGACGCAACGTCGTCGGCACTCGGATCTCCGATCCAGTCGACTTCTGCTGGCAGTCTGTCCAACCGGTCGCGGTACTTCTCAAGCGCTGTCGCGTCCATATCCGGAGACGTACGGATCACGACGACCGAGAGATCGTCTTCGACGAGTTCCGCGACTGACTGCTCTCCAACGATGTTGAAGGCTCCAACCGCGCGACGCGGACCGTCCCACCCGACTGTCGCGGCACGTTCTTCGGGTGAAACGACGGTGGCAGTCTCCGAGACGGCTCCGCGTGTCTGTTTGTCTCTCCACAACGACCGGTCTCCGAGACTGTCGAGGACTCTTCCGTCTGGCAGTACTACGTCAGAGAGCCGTCCCAAGTGTCTGTGGAGACAGCGACCGCGCTCAATCGCGGGATCGACGTGGACAGCGAGATGCCACCCTGGGACGCGAGCGTCGGTCTGTCGACGATGGATTCTGCGGTCGACAGAGTTGACGTACTGCCGGAGTCGTTCGGGCAGCGACGCGTCGTACAGCCGGTCGGCGTCCAACCCGAGATCGTCGAGTAGATCGTGTCCGTCGAGACGGACTCCGTGGGGTCCTCCGGCGCGCGCGTGGCAGTCGAGATAGAACAGCCGGCGCAGCCAGCGGGACGCAGCGCGGTCCACCGTCTCGGGAGTGCTGCCGAGGGTGATTGATACGTCCACCTCGGGGGCCTCAAGGAGCGTCTCCTCCAGCTCGTCGCGGATCTCGACGCCCGCCCCGAGGTAGTGAGCGAGTGCCGACGTGGTGAACAGATCGTCGACTGCCCTGTGCCGTGGCACGAGGAGTTCAACCCCGGTGTCGGGAGCACCGGGAACGTCGGTCGTGTTGGACCACTCGATCCGCGGTGGTGTCTGCCGCGTCGACGGCCACGTGCGGTCTGGAGTCGTGGGGTCGATCGCTTGCCCCATCGACGCGATCGCCGTTGCCAACCCGTCTGGAGATCGTTCGACGCGGATCGTGTCGTCAACGGACTGGTAGCGGCTCGACAGGCCAACCGTTAGCTCTGATCGTGCGTCGAGATCGACGACCGTCTCGTCTCCCGATCTAATCTCTGCTGTCCCCTCAGGCCGGAGGATCGAGATCACTGGCGTACGGAGCACGACCGCGAACTCTCCATGAGCGTGAAACGTCTCGCCTCTCGTGAGGTGCTGCCGGTCGCGGTCGGAGTCGGGCCAGACGACCGTCACCGAAACCGGATCGGTCCGGACAGCGCTGGCGTGGACGTGCCGGCGGGCGTCGATCCCGTACTCGGTCCACTCCTCGCCGAACAGGTGGCCGCCTCCGGGAGCGTCGGACTGGTCGTCCAGTCGGAGCGTGACCGAGTCGCGTTCCTGATCGATCCCAACCAGCCCCGAATCGGTCTCTCTGATCTGCATCTGACTGTTTCTCCCTGTTACACATTTATCCGCCACGTATCTATCTGTTGTGGTCCGCTCTTTGCATCTTTAGGTCTACCTGCTAACAGTCGGCACGTCGCGTCAGAAAAGAGGCGACCCGGCGCTGGACTCGCCGGATCAGACTCACCACCGCATGCATCCCAACTCACCCCCAGTTGATAAGCGAACCGGGCCGTCAGGAGTCGTCGAGGAACTCCCGACCCTCGCTGGTGATAGAATAGAGTTTGCTTCCAGGACCCTGAAGCTCGTGCTCGTCGATGTACCCGTGTTTGAGGAGTTCAGATTTTGTATTATACAAAGAGGTTCGGCCCGGCGGATCACTGTATTCGAGTTTGGTCGCGTACTGAATCGACGACATAGTGAGTGGATATTCAGAGTTGTAGAGAACTTCAAGCAGCGGCTCAGTTGCGTTGTTGGCCCACTCGGGACGATCTCGGATTGCCATTACGTTCTCCCATTTGATCGGTGTCGGTTTGTTACTTCCCATCGTTTGTGTATATTCTGTCCAGTATATGAACGTTGTGTCCGAAGTTTGAATAGGTCTGAACATAGTGTTCAAACCGCACTAACGTCTCGTCACGAATCTGGCCGAAGAGGTGGCCGGACGGCGCTGGCGGCGCCGACGGGCCGTTGGTGTGGAGTCAACCGCGACCGCAACCCCATGCACGCAGACGAACGCACCCGGTTTAAGCGAACCGGGACCGACGACGCATCGACGACGACGACCACTGACGCGCGCCTCTGCCCGACCTGCCGCACCGAAGTCCGCTCAATCACGAGCGCCGGTCCAGGCGACCACCGTCTCGCGCCGTGCGGCCACCGGGTCGATCACGCTCGCGTCGACGATCTCCCGCGCGACCCCGATCAGGGAGGTGACGGCCGGTGAGCTGCCCAGCGTGCGGCGGACGGACGACCCGCCGTGGCCGGTGCCGCGAGTGCGAGCAGATCGAGCGTCTTGAAGAGGAGTTCTCCGCGTCTCGTTCCGACCGCTCGGACCGCTACGAGTGTCCCGAGTGCGGCCTCGCGGAGAGCGACGCTCCCGATCGCCAGTGCTGGGTGTGTCGGAGCGAGCGACACACGCGGGACGCGGACGGCCACGTCGTCGAGGCGGATGTGGAGGAGCACAGTGCGACGACCGACAGCGAAGCGACTACAGACACGATGTTCGAGAACAAGAACACTACCGAGACCGAGACGAACAGCGACGACCAACTGCGAACCGACGGAGGAGTAACGCACCGACTGCGCGCGAACACCGTCGAGCCGGAGACGCTCCAGTTGCTCCGCGAGCAGGCTGGACTCTCGCAGAGCGACCTGGCCGACCGCGCTGGCCTTTCGCGGTCGTCGATCTGGGCCTGTGAGGACGGACGCGAGTGGGTCACCGACGACGTGCGCGAGTCGATCCTCGAGGCACTCCGCGGCCTGGTGTCGACGACGACCGTCGCCGGACGTGTTGGTGGGCAGCCAGTCGCGACCGACGGAGGTGTGTCACCGTTCCCAGCGACTGGAATAGTTGTGCCCCAAGGGACCGGGTACGACGCGACCTTTGACTGCTCGACAGAGCACATGACAGACACTCCTGACGGAGATTACCTCCATGCAGCAGCGGCCGCCGCCGCGAACGAATACGGAGTCGGGACACCAGTCCGTGTTCGCTTCGGCGGCAGTGAGACCTGTAACTGGTTCGAACTGCTCGGTCCGGGGATAGATGAGACTGGTCCGCGCGGCAGTCGAGACCGGCACAGCCGACCGGATCGCGAGTTCCAGGCTCTTGAACAGGCCGAGGACACCGACCCCGGTCAGATTTGCGATCAGTACGCAAGCGTCGAGCGGGGCTGGAACAGCCGCGTCGTCCGCGTCCCGCGACAGGAGTTGAGCGGAATTGCCGACTGGATGGAAGCGGGTTTTGCATCCGATCTGACGCTCGCAACTGACGGTCACACACTCGTCGTCTCCGAGTCGATAACGTGGTCGGAGGGAGTCGGTCGGGTCGACCCCCGCGACGACTGGTACTCACCCGGCCGGTGTTACGTCTGCGAGGAGATTGTGCTGGACCCACGATCAAGGTGGGCTGCGACGGAAGTGAGTGCGCACGGGCTCAGAGAAGCTCTTGGAAAGACAGACCGGGATACGGGATGGATCTGGGTCGGGATTGACCGATCGACTCGTAGACGGCCGCTCTCGCTCGGCAGCTCGGTCTCGACCGGCCGCGAACCGAGCGAGTGCATCCACTGCGACCCGGTTGCACTCGCTCCAGTCCTTCCTGATAATACCAGTGAGCAGGACGATCGCTGGCGTCCGACAGTCGGTGAGGATCGCTTCACCTTCCCGCTCCGAGCGTGCGAGCGCGGGGGGGACCGAACTGCCTGGGGTCACGAGGCCCTCAAGGAGGCATTCCGTTCGCTCTCCCGTCTCGAAGATCGTCTTTCGGACGACATCGACCGTGGTGAAGGAATTGAGACCGACGGAGGGGACGACATCGAGGAGTGCTGTCTCGTCGAGGCCGACCGGCTGTACCCCCCGTGCATGTCCGAGAGTCCGGAGGGACTCTCCTGTAACCGGCCGAAGGGACACGAGGGGCCGCACTGGTGTTGTTCGGTTTCGGACGACGCACATCCGAAGACGGAGTGGGAAGCAGACGAGACGGGACGGGGACAGATCGAAGCCGACGGCGGCAGCCAGGAGCAGAAGCCCAGCCCGATCTGGACACACTGGATCAGCCCCGACGAGCCCGTGCGCTTAGTGACGATCGCGAGAGTCGTGCAGGTCGGGGATGGAGCGGCTGCGGAGCGGTCGGGGGGAGATGTTGTGCTCTGGCCGGGAAGACACCCCGAGACGCGGATCTGGGAGACAGCCGACGAGCGGGACGACCCGCAGCCGACGGTGATTCGGGCCACGTGTCACGTCTCCCTCGGGACGGTCATGCCGGCGTCCGGCGCTGTTGATCACTACCGGGCGTTGGCCCGGTCGTCAGCCAGTGAGGTCGGCTGGCCGGCCGGTGCCGGGTTCGATCAAGAAGAGAGTGGAGAGAGCGAAGTCGCCACGGACGGCGGGCAGGTTGAGGTGGGAGACGAAGGAGTTGTCACCGCAACTGCCCCAGACGATACCGACTGCGTCACCTACGGTCCGGTCTCGGTTGCCGACGGCGATTGGATCGATACGTGGATGCTGACGGTAACGACGGAGTCCGGATGCGTCGAGGTTGAGCTGCCCCGCGGTGCGATGTACTCGCTCTGGCGAGAGGTGCGGGGAGTCCCGTGGCCAGAGGCACAGACCGAGAATCGCGAGCGGCACCGATTCGTCCAGGAGCTCGTTCGCCGGGGGAACGACGCCTCCCTCCAACTGCTCTCGGACGCGGTCCAGGTGCTGCGCGGTGACCTGGTCGCGGTTGATCCGCAGGAGGTCCGCAGATGAGTACGCTCGTCGCCGATCCCGAGGAGTACATCGACGCACTGCGTGGGTGGATCAGCGAGAAGGACGAGCCGGACAAGTGGCACGTCGTCCACGGCGGACCGGTCGGTGAGTACAACATTACCAGCGGCGATATGCCAGCCCAGCTGCCCGAGAGTGAACGCAGTCCTGACGGCGTCGTGACCATCGGGCATCTGGGCTGGAGCGCCGACGTATTCGACGACAGAGTGTTCGTCGACGAAGCTGGGCCCCAGGGTGAGAAGATCGACCGACGGTTGAACGGAGTGCTGCTCGTCCACGAGGACATCCTCTCCGACGATGCGCTCTCCAGAGGTGACGACGATGAGTGAGTGCTGTCCGCGGTGTGGTTCGACGTTCGTCGGCTCGGTCTCGTCGTCGTGGAAGTGCGGGAAGTGCAGCGCGGAGTGGCCCCGAGAGGATCTCGTCCGGAGACGGACTGGGATCTCCGTCTCAGAGCGCGACGTTCGTCGACACCTGCTGGAGACTGGCCGCGTGTACACCTTCCGAGCGGGGCCAGACCGGACGGTCGGTCTCGTCTGGGGTCGTGTTCAGAGGGGAAGATCGAAGATCTTCGACGGCTGGCTCGAGCACATCTCGAGTGTCGAGCGTCCGTCCGACTTCCGGCCGGAGTGGGCCGCCGAGAGCGGGTTCGGGTCGGTCCCGACCTGGATGGGAGCGATCGACCGACAGCACGGCACCGCCGAAGGATCGGTATACTGTCTCGAGGTTGACGAGTGGACGGTTGACGATCCCGAGACGGTTCTCCGAACTCCCAGGGGTGACCGGCGGTGATCAACTGGCCGGCGTGGGCCGACCGTACCCCACCGTCCGACCGGAAGCAGAACACCAGCCTTAGTGCCACGCTGGCGGCGACGAGCGACGATCTCCGGACGGAGATGACCCGACTCGACCCCGACGAGTGGCGTGTCGAGACCGCCTCTGGCGGCAGCTACACCACCTCGTCCGGACTCCCGAAGCACAACGCGAACCCCAGCGACCCAGGCGTCGTGCTCCGGTGGACCGACGGCGGCACAGACCACGCGGTGGTGTGCGACCGCTGGAGTCGGCTCCGCGACAACCTCCGGACGGTGTACTACTGGATGCGCGAGACCCGGAAGCGGAGCAACCGGCCCGTCCAGACCGGGCGCGGGGACTTCGCCGCAGCGCAACTGCCCTCGCCCTCGGGAGGCGACGAGGCAATCGCCGCCCGCGAACCTGCCCACGAGGTGCTCGGCGTCTCCCGCGACGCGAGTGACGACGAGGTGCGGTCGGCGTACCGCGACGCAGTGACCGACGCTCACCCCGACCAAGGCGGGAGTCGAGAGGCACTACAGCGGCTCCGAGACGCGCGTGACGCCCTACTCGGAGGTGACGGCAGTTGAGTCGTCGGAGTCGTTGGGTGCGGTTGAACAAGCACGGGCACCCGGTGCTCGACCGATGCCCAGCCTGCGGGGAGGAACTCGGTCCGGGAAACAAGCCAGACCACTTCGCTGGACACGATCCCGCGGACTTCGGGCTTACCAGGCAAACTGTCCCGGCAGTTGGAGTCGGAGTGGACCACAATCCGAACGTCGTCGTCACGGACGGGGGTGATCGACGGTGACACGAGATCCAGATGTTTTTTACTGGCTCTTGGTCGCGACTCTGCCTACCGCAGTGACCGTCTGCTGTTTCCTTGTCGTCTTCACTTCTCCCGACGAACTGATCTTCAGATCGGTGGTCGCGACGGGAGCGACCGCCTGCTCTGCATGGGTGCTGTTCGTCGCCGGTCGGGTCGCGGCCCGACTTCGGGGTGATCGACGGTGATCGACGCTGTGGGCGTCGGCCCATCTGAGATCGAGATCGACGAGACGCCCGCCGAGATCGTCGCAGACGCCGATCTCAAGCGGATCGGTGATGGCACCGCCTTCTGGGTCTACAGTCCGGTGTTCGAGACCGCAGTCGGCGTCAACGCTGAGTCAGATCCACGTCCGTGCCTCGAGTTCATCGTCGACACACCGTTCGGTCCCGGCAGGCTCGACCCGTGCGAAATCGCTGGTCCCGACCCCAGCCACTGTCGGATCACCGTCCCCGACGAGCGACGGATCGACGACAGACTCCCGTTCCGACCCGAGCGCAAGCTCGTCGGCGTGTGCGACGCTGATCCGCTCCCCTCTGTTGACGATCCTGTCGGTCGTGATCCAGTCACCGGATACCATCTTGATCTCGTCGAGATCGCGTTCTCCGTCGTGCCGTGGGCGCGTCACGACTGCGTCGAGTGTGGGTTTGATGTGGAAGAGATCACCGGGGAGCAGTGTCCCGACGGCTGGCGTCACGCCGGGTGTGACCCGTCGCACTGGGCCGACGCTGATCTCACGTCCTTCGCGACTGACGGAGGTGAACAGCGATGAGCGGAGCCGATCCGGACACCGTCGATCGGGTTCGAGCGTGGCTGTCGCGGAATGTCTCCAGCGTCGACGACAACAAAGTCACCGTCGCCCGCGTCGCCGGGCAGCTCGGGCTTGAGCCCGAGGCCGTCGCCGTCGCGTTCGGACAGCTGCGTGAGCCCGACGTGCCCGACGCGATCCGGGAGCGTCCCGACGGGATCGAACAGCGCGACGTGCCCCTCGAGTGGCCCGATGGCACCCCGCGGTTCACCTACGTCGGTCACTGTCGCGACGACCCGTGCCACCTCTACGTCGGGCGGCACGGGGACAACGGCTCCAAACACCTCCACTCCGTCGACCCGCCCGAGCGCGGTTGGCTCGGCAACCCGTTCGCCGTCGACGAGCACGGCCGTGTCGAGTCGATCCAGCGGTTCGCTCGGGACTTCCGAAACCGGCTCCACGTCGAGGCTCCGTTCAGAGCTGAGGTGTACTCGCGGTGTCGCGGTCGCGTGCTCGGTTGCTGGTGCCACCGCCTCGATGAGTGCGGTGACACCTCGCGAGACCCCTGTCACGCCGACGTGATCGCTCGTGTCGTCGATCAAGAACTGCACACCGACATCGAGACGGAGGGGCCGGCATGAGCATCATACCGCGAGTGCGCTGGACGCTGGCTCGTCTGTGGTGTCTGACGGTCGGCCACGACTGGTGTGCGGCCATCGTCGGGTCGCGAACCGGCTCCCAATCCGGGTGGCGGTGTCGACGCTGCGGGACGCGAACGACCAGGCTGGGTCGATGGCAGCGAGCGGGAGAGCAAGGTGAGAGAGATGGGTGACCTCGCCGAGTTCGGTGTCGAGATCAGCGACGGCTCCGACGGCAATCGCGACCGCCACGACCACTGCTCGCTGTGTGGGTCCGAACTCAAGTTTGAGTCTGGCGCGGACACTGACCAGTGCATCGCAGAGACGCGGTCGCAGGCCTACCAGCGGTGCGAGTACGACGCTGTCGACGACGAGTCGCTGTGTCAGACACACCTCCGCGCGCACCGGAAGAACGGCAGCGTAACCGTCCCGTCTGAGCGGCTTGACCAGCTGCCCGACCGCGGTAGTTGCCCGACCGAGGGGTGTCCGCGATGAGTGACGTGCGTTGCTGTCCCGGAGGTGACGGGTCGTGATCTCGTTGCAGGTCGTGGCTGAGGTCGCTTGGTTCGCGCTGATCGTGATCGGGTTGATCGCCGGCTGGCTCGTGGCCGACGTGATCCAGCGTGCGCTCCCGTTCGACACGAACGGAGGTGACGAGTCGTGAGCCGACGCGAGTACGACGGGCCACCGCTTGATGGTACCTACCAGCACATCAGTGAGCGACCGTACGACGATCCCGACGGTGAGACCGTCGCAGCCACGGACGATCCCGACGGCGAGGTCACGACCGAGGCCGTTCCGGAACTCGTCGACGGTCCCGACGAGCCGGGTCAGAGTACACTCGACGACTGGGGGTGGTCAGTGTGACCACCACCTCCGCTGAACACGACAGCGACGACGCCCAGCAGGCGGTGACTCTCGTTGAGGAGATCACCACGTTAGCCGACGCCGCCGAGCCGGACGCTCTGGCGATCGCGCACCGGTTGTCCACCGTCGAGGAGCTCGTCGACGACGAGGCCGTGCTGGCGTACGTCGACGGTGCGCGAGCGTTCGATGTTGGCGAGCCGGCGTTCGGGACGGCGATCGAGCGGGCGCTTGACGAGCTCTCGGAGGACGACGGGGACGACGGGGACGACGGAGACCCCACAGCGAGGGTCAGAGCGTGTGCTGCGTGCGGTGACGACGCGACAACACGGGTCGGGGACGATGTCTTCGCCTGCGACGAACACGCCGACCTCGCGGACGGCTGTATCTCGGGAGGTGACCTCCGTGAGCGATAGACCTGCTGGGTCGACGCTGTGCATCGAACGTCTGACGCTTAGCCCATCGTTTAAGTCAGATGCCCGACAACGAGCAGAGAGAGCCAAGACAGGACGACACGATCGCGACACCCGTCGCTCGCCGACATGGGGCCGCAGGAAGGACCGACCTGGACACCCTGTCCTTGCTGCCGACCCTACTTGGTCGTTCCGCTTCGTTAGTCGTGACTCTGTCGCGTACGAAGGGACCGGCCCAGTCCGGCTCGTCATCAGAGATGAGTCTCTGTCGGTAGCGATCGAGACGCGTGTCCCACCCACGGACCACGCGATGAGACGACCGCACCGTCGACCGACGCGGCTGCCCAGCCACCGGCACGCGGTCCGCACGAGGGTCGCGTGTCGGTGTCAGTTGGTTAGTCAGTCAGGAGGTGCGTCGCGATGAGCGGGCCCGTACATTCGGCCGTCGGGGGACGGTACGCCGTCGTGGGGTGTTCGGAGTGCGGGCACCACTGGATCGTTGATCACGGCTCGATTGCGCTCCAGGAGACGCTCACATGTCCGCAGTGTCACACGACCCGCGACGCCGACAGCGTCCGGTCGCTCGCCGAAGCCGAGACGCGCGAAGAAGCCGCCGAACTCCGGAGTCGCATCCTCGCGAGTCGCGCTGACCGGCTGGAGCAGTATGAGCGTGAGGGAACGTACGCCGAGCAGGCCGAGCGGATCGACCTCGATCTCGGCCCGGACCTCGCGGAGCCGACGACGACTGTCGCGAAGAGCATCGTCGGCGACGCCGGTGGGCTGTTCCGCGACTGGTTCGAGCACGATCTGGACACACGCGACGACCGGTTCAAGAAGGCAGCCGAGAACGTCGAGATCGACGGCGGTCCCGATCTCGATCTTGAGAAGCTACTCACCGAACCCTGGGACGACATCGGCGTCGACGCCTCCACGGGAGAGCTGGCCTACGACACCGACCACCCGGCTGACCACGTCGCTACGGTCACACTTGAGGACGACGCGACCGCGACCTCGGTGTGGACAGCACTGCTCGACGACATCGGTGAGGACTTGTTCACGGCCGCGATAGATCGACTCCGCGAACAGTACGACCACCCGGAGAGTCACACGCTCTCGCGTCGGCTCGCGGAGATCGGCGTGCCCGAGGGACTCTGGCCGCTCGTCGAGGCCGCCGTTCGCGACGGAGACGACGACCACCTCGACACGCTGGTGGATCGGGCTGAGCTGGTCGCGACGCAGCGTCAGGACATCGACCGGCTGTACGGCCTCACGCACCTCCTGGGGTGGCGCGACGATCGTGACGCCGAGCCGGACACGCTCGTTGTCCGTCCGAGCGACGAGTACGTCCAGGCCGTCCGCGACAGCGACCGAGAAAGTGAGACGGTTGATCGACTCGCCCAGCTGCTCGAGCACCTCAGCCACAGCCTCGAGGTCGTAGTCGTCGCGTCTCCGGTCGACTGCCGGCTCCTCACCCACCTGCACGGCCACCGAGATGTAAGTCGTCGGTGGACTGGTGACCGGCAGTATAGCGACATCGACTCCGTCGCGGAACAGGTCCTGGTTGAGTACGATCGGGACGCGACCGAGATCGAGATCCTCCGTACGCTGTCGCGTGATAACGCTCGTGGCCTCTCGTACAGCCGTCTCGCAGACGAACTCGACGTGTCCCGACAGCGACTCAGTCAGATCATCCCCGAGACAGACGGGTCGGACGACGATCGACTCGAAGCCCGAGAACTCGTCACCACGCTCCGTGTCGGGGGACGGACGCAGGTAGAGATCACTCCGCACGGCCGTCGTGTCGTCGAGAAACTGGCCGAACGGAAACGCGAGCAGACCACCCTCGATCAGACGTTAAGCGATCCGTTGCAATCCTCCAGCCATGGACGTGAAGTCCCGTGCGAGCGCGTGGGGGAGGGAAGGGGAGACCCCCGACGGAAGGGGAGTGGCCTCGCTCGGGTGCAGCGAATGGCCTCATGGAGAGCCGCACAACTGGTCTCTGCACGCACCTCCCAGGGGATCTCTGTGACGGATGCTGCAGTGGAGCGGACCGATGACAACAGAGAACCGGATCTGTGGGTGGACACACAGGAGGATCTGGTGGCGGTCTCCTGTGAGTATGCTAACCCTATGCAGTACACACTGTCCATAACTCGGGCGTTAAGCCACCCGAGAGTGCTGTCCACGTTCCTCACCGACGAGCGGGCCGACACCACTGACCTCGGCGACCTGTTCTTCGATCACCGTCAGGTGCTCCGCTCCTCGACGTGTCTCGGCCACCTTCCCGACCGGCTGGACGACCTCAACGAGTTCGCGTCGTCGCTCCAGGAGGCCCGCGACGAGCTTCAGGAGCTGTCCGGTGACCTTCGCGATGCCAAGGACCAAGACGAGGACGACGAGGTCCAGCGGCTGTACGGCCAGATCACGCGGGAGGCACTCGGGTTGTCATCTACGATCGTCGCCGTCCTCGACCTGCTGGAGGTTGAGGTCGTCCGCGAGGTTCGTGTTCCGGAGTTTTCGCGGGAGTTCGACGCCGAACGCTGGACTGATCTCACCGAGATGATCGGCACATCCTCCGCGATCCAGTCGCGGAAAGGCCTCAACACGCTCTACCGTCAGCTGTACGAACAGCGTGACTCGAAGCAGGAGTGGACGGTCGATGTCGACGATGCAGCGGCCGGGCTCGGCGACCTGATGGGAGCGTGGGTCGTCGTCGGCGACTTCGGCGTCCACGGCGCTGAAAAGCGCGATGCGTTCGTCGCAGACCTCCGTGACGACGTGGCCGACCCGCGACCGCAGCGAGAGGACGCACCGGAGATCGGCGCTGCGATCCCCGTCGACGCGTTCGAGACGGACCGCGAGGCTGTCCGTCGGGCCGCCCGCCGACTCTGCGAGTTGAAGGGCTACGACGAACCTTCGGCGGCTGTCGTCTCTGTGCTCCAGCTGTACACCGGCGGGGCGTACGACACGGCGAAGTCGTTGAACTACCTCCAGCCGGCGAACGAAATTCGGGAAGAACTGGATGTCCGCGAACTCCGCTACGCGATCTCGCACCTCGACACAGCCCGGATTGTGCCGACGGAGTCACGTGCCGTCGGACGGGTCGTCCAGGCGCTACTCCGATCTGACCCGCTCTCGACGCAGGAACTGGCCGACGCGGCCGACGTGGCACGGTCGACGCTGACCCGCGACGGCGGCGCCGGTGACCGTCTCCGCGGCCTCGGCCTCCTTGAGCGAACAGACGACGGAGAGTGGAGAGCGCCGTTGCCGACCGACAGCCAAGAGGAGCGCGACGGAGTCCTGCCGTCGCTGCTCGCTGACGACACGACGGCAGCCGTCCGCGATGTCCTCGGAGAGGTCTCGTTCCAGTGCGTGGCTGACCCGAACCGCCTCTCCGATCCGGACGATCCCGTCACCAGTCCGTGGCTCTGGGACGCGGCTGACGGTCCGGACTGTCGACCGCTCCTCGACGAGTACGAGTGGCTCCGGCCATGGCTGCCGACACTCGTCGATGTACTCGACCACGAGCCAGAGTGGCTCGGAGACCCCGACCAGGATGATCATGTCCTGCTCGGTGTCGAGCCCGACCAGAGTCAGCTGACCACTCACCTCTCTCAACCCACCCGGAGGTAGAGAAATGGGTACTGACAGATACACGACGATCGCAGAAGAACGGCACGCTGGTCGTGCGGATCGCGAGGGTCTGATTCCCTTAGCGGGTTCTCTGCGGAGCGGCCATTAGGTTTAGATATACTCAGACAGTAACGCTATCTGTAACAGTATGAGTAACACCATACGAGCCTGCACGTACGTCGAGAAGGGTGGCGTGGGCAAGACCACGACAGCCGCACACCTCGGCGTCGCAGCGGCCCAACACCACGATGTTGAGGTCGCCTTGGTTGACCTGGCGGGCACACAGAACGACCTGGCGACACAGTTCGGCCTCCGCGATCGCGTCGACGAAGTGCGCGAGATCGAGGCAGTCTTCGGCGATAACTGGGACACGATCGTCGATTTGAAGCCGAACATCATCGAGGACATGACGCTCGCGACCGGCGAGGGCCCCGATCTGATCCCATCAAGTCCAGGTCTCGACGGCAAGGAGGCCAACCTCACGAACGTCCCTCGCGAGGAGCGGTTCAGCATCCTCGACGAGTTCGTCACGGACCAGCTCTCGGAGTACGACTTCGTGTTGATCGACTTGCCAGGAAAAGAGGACAACATCGCTCTGAACGGACTCCACGCCTGCGAACACGTCGTGGCACCACTCGTTCCGGGCGCGTTCGAGATACACCAGATCGATCGACTCGCTGCCGATCTCGATGGGCTCTTGGAGAGCTACGGCGCGAACCCGCGCCTATCGTTGGTCCTCCCAAACCGGTGGGAACGACGCCAGCGCCTCGAGGACGACCTCCTCGACGAGTTAGAGGAGACCTACCCCGACGAACTCGGTCCTGTAGTGCGGAAGTCACGTGACGTGGCGAATCACCAGCGTGAGGGCCGCACTCTGTTCGCCGTCGACGAAAACGAACTCTTGTCGACAGCAGTAGAGGCACGCGACGCGTTCGCTGCAGCAACCGACCAACTCTTGGAGGCGATTCAGAATGCCTAACAACACCGAGGAACCCGACGAAGACGAGCTCAAAGAACTGTTCGATGAGTCGACGGGTGAAGGCAGGACGGACGTGGACAGTGCTCCGGAAGACGACGAGTCCGAGACCGACCTCGTCGAGGCGATCGCAGCCGCCTACGCCGATCTGGACGAAGGGAACCGCGAGACCGCGATCTCGACGCGGGACGAACGGCTTGCAGCCATCCTCGCCGGGCTCGCCGAGACCGGGCAAATCGAGTCGACGGCAGAGAGCGTGTGGGATGACCTCGAGGCCGACCCCGAGTCAGCGATCCACACCAAGTCGGCACTCGTGTCCGGACTGCTTCACGTCGGGTTGGAGGAAGCGCTCCCTGAGGTGGCAGACCGAGACGACGAAGCCTGGAACTACTTCCTCAGCGAGTTCAAGACACGGTGACCACCAATATAGTGTATCACATACTGTAACAGATACAGTAACAGAAACCTATACTCAGACACCTGTCCTCCACCTGGGAGCGAACGACACCGGCGCGTGGAGGCTGATCGACGGCTCCGTGACGGAGACCGCCGTCGACGACAGCGACGACGCGCGACCGGCTCCGGCACCGACGCCGGCGACGAGCGGCTGGGGGGGCTCCGTTGACGGCTTCCGCTCGCGACCGGTGAGGCCCGGCTCTGGGTGTTCGACGCCACCGGCAGCGGGCTGAGCGACGGCGGTCGCTCGTGCCGACGAGAAGATCCTTTTACCGCGACGCCAACTCGTCGAGCGCGGCCGCGATCTCGTCGCGTGTCCCCCCGTCGACGGCGTTCGCGACGCCGCTCGGATGAGGATTCCGGGGGTCGACTCCATGCCGTTCACAGAACGCTTCGACTTCTCGGACGACCGACGGAGGAGGGTCCGTCATGACTCGTCTTCGTCGGCGTCGACAACGCGCGCCGCTCCGTTGGGAACCGAGTCGATCCGGAACCGGAGCCGACGGTCGTACCACTGTGTACTCCGACCAGGGAGTTCGTGTTTTCGGACATTCCCAGCCTTGTATAACGCTTGAAGTCGCTGGTAGACACTTCGACGCTGGATCGGGATTCGGTCG
>UEZF01000080.1_pt1 | contig 19275 bp, 18 predicted proteins | sample 1903571 | NCBI WGS metagenome assembly UEZF01 (sample SAMEA4776352, study PRJEB27445) | saltern metagenome | biome: Hypersaline environment; feature: solar saltern; material: Pellet | place: Spain | collected 2014-08 | depth 0 m | reverse complement strand
GGGTACATCCGTGCCGCACCCGGCAGCGGTCGCAGATACCGGGTCGTCCCCCCCTCCAGCGCGTCGCGTGTCTCCTCGGGGACCCCTGCTATCGCCGTTGTGGCGCGCTCGGCGACGGCATCGATTGCGAGGTCGGCCGTCTCGGGCTCGTTGGCGACCAGCGCCACCGCGTCGTCCGGGCCGGCCCCGACCGCGTCGCGCAGTGCCCGCACCTCCGCCTCGGTGACACCGTATGCCGGGAGCTCGTCCGTGTGGAAGATACCGCCCGCGCCGTGGCGTTTCGCGTGGTCCGCGAACTCCGTGCCGAGCCGCCTGTCCGGCAGTATCTCGCGGCCGACCAGCCCGTCGAACCCGAACAGCGGGACCGCGTGTGCAACCCCGCCGTCGGCGAGTGCACCACCGATGACACCGCTGTCTGTCTCCGCGAACACCGAAGAGACATTCCGCGGGTCGCCGACCGACGCCCCGCGCTCCTGCAGTGTGTCAGCGATATCGAGCAGCTCGACCTGCCGGCGGACCTCGTTTCGCACGATGTCGTCGATATCGTCGAGACTCTGGACGCCCTTTATCTCGACGCGTGCGCCCTCGGCGATGGAGACGTTCACGTCCTGCCGGATTGTCCCCAGGCCGCGTTTGACCTTCCCCGTCGAGCGCAGCAACATCCCGATCTGTTCGGCGGTCTCGCGGGCCTGTTCGGGGCTCCGGATGTCCGGTCGCGTGCCAATCTCGACGAGTGGAATCCCAAGTCTGTCGAGACTGTAGCGCACCCCCCCGTCGGTCTCGGTGACCCGCTGTGCGCTCTCCTCCTCGAGCAACAGGTCGTTTACACCGACCGGACCGTCGTCGGTCTGGACGACCCCGTCGGTGGCGACCAGCATCGACCGCTGGAACCCCGCGGTGTTCGAGCCGTCGATGACGAGTTTCCGCATGACGTGGGCCTGGTCGACCGGCTCCATCTCCAGCAGTGTCGCAATCTCGAGTGCCGTCGTCGTTGCCTCGTCGTCGACCCGTCGGGGCGGTTCATCGTCCTCCTCGACCAGACAGGTGGTGTCGTAGGCGAGATACTCGAACTCGCGGTCAACCCGGCTCTCCTCCAGCGCGGCGTCGTCGAGTTCCCCCAGTTCGCTCTTTGTCGGGTGGAGGTACCGCCTGAACCGCCGGTCGGACGCCGCCGGGTCGCGTAGCGTGGTGGGACAGTCACAGAACAGCTTCGTCTCGGTGTCGAGTTGCTGGTGTATCTCCAGCCCCGCCACGAGTCCGAGTGTCTCGTAATCGTGCTCGCTCATTGCTGTGTGCTCCGACACCGAGGGCAAAAAAGCTGCAGGTCCTCGGCCGGTCACTCTCGCTCGCTGGACTCACTCCCGCGCGCTGCTCTCAGAACCACCTCGTCCGCTCCGGTCTCTCGAAGTACTTCGATGTCCAGAACCGGAGTATCACTGTCGTCTCCTGCATCAACTGTGGGTACTCCGAACCGTACAGAAACCAGTCCTCCGGAAACGCAGTAGACGTGTTCCTCGGTTGAGTTTCTTGCGTTGGTGTCTCGGGTCTGTTCCAACTGGCGACGAGCGCATTGACCGGCTGGAAGAGTAGGCACGTGCCGACCCTGCGGAGGCTGACAGTAGTCGGCGGCCTGCCGTGTGCGAACAGCCGACACTGGGAGCCACCGAACGGAATGTTTAAACTCCGGAGGATAGAATCAACACGTACCAGAACGCGTGGGGCGTTCAGGCAGTACAGCACCCCGACCAGAATGACAGGGAACAGCTATTGTCCGTGTCAGCAACACAGGAGAGGAGTCGCTACGCCCCGCTGCGGTTATGGAACTGAGGTTCAATCATGGCGAAGGTAATCGACCCATCCAGCAACATCGAGATCACAGACGACGATATAGACAACAACTCGAAAGGCGAGCTTATCAAGCTCGCCGGCAAACTGCGCGACCGGCGCAACGAGCTCAACCAGCTCGCCTCGGAGAAAGCCTCCGAGCGCGACGAGCTCAACGCGAAGACCCGCGAGAAGGTCGACGCCGCCCAAGAACACCGCGAGAAGCGCGACGAGCTCAACGAGGAGGTCCAAGAACACAAAAAGAAGCGCAACGACCTCAACGCGGAGGCAAACCAGCTCTTCGACCGGGTCGAGGAGCTCAAAGAGGAGATGAAAATCGACGAGGGCACTCAGATCGAGGATCTCGAGGAGGAGATCGAGGACCTCGAGTTCAAACAACAGACCGAGGTGCTCGACGCCGACGACGAGCGCGAACTCATCGAGGAGATCGAGGAGAAACGCGAAAAGCTCCGCGAAAAAAAAGACAAGGTGAACCAGAACGACGAGCTCGAGGAGCTTGAGGCGGAGGCCGAGGAGGTCCGCGCCGAGGCGTCGAAACACCACCAGAAGGTGACCGAGCTCGCCGACAAGGCCCAGAAACACCACAACAGCATGATCGAGGCATACCGCGAGGCCGATGACATCCGCGACCGGGCCGACGAGAAACACGAGGAGTTCGTCGAGGTCCAGGAGGCCGCCGACCAGCACCACGAGGACTTCGTGCGTGTCCAGAAGCGCCTGCGTGAACTCGATAAAAAAGAGGAGGAAGAGGAGCGCGAGGAGCGCGAGCAGAAACAGGAAGCCGCCCGCGAGGAGGCCGAGGAGATCTACCAGAAGTTCAAGGAAGGCGAAACCCTCGACACCGAGGACCTGATGAAGCTCCAGAAGACCGGTCTGCTCTGACCTGCCGGAGGCCCCACGCCCCCACGCACGCTGTGCCGACACGACACCCCGAGCGCCCGCGATTGTCGACTTTCCGTCTCGATGTCACACTCCGCGACAGCACTGTCTCTGTGTGGCTCGTCAGGTGTCATGACACCACATCCGGACCAGAGGACCACCCACTCTGTGTCCCGGAGTTGTTCTTGACCGCGACCCTGGTCGGGTGCGAGCGCCGACATGTACACTGTAATGACACGGACACCGGCCTGGTCGAAGTAGTTACTCGCGGCCGCTGACGGGGACGGGTTCGTACGGCTCCGCCAGCCATTCCTGATCGCTCGCCGACAGCGAGATGTCCAGCGCGGCGACGGCCTCCTCGAGGTGTTCGGCGCTCGTCGTGTCGACGATGGGGGCGTCGAGCGGGTCCTGGTGGAGCAGCCACACGAGTGCAATCTGGGCCATCGAGGCATCGCTCTCGTCGGCGACGCGCTCAGTTATCCCCCGGCCAGTTCTCTCGAAGTATTGACATTCGCGGGCGTGGTCGTCGGACTCGCCGCGGGTGGTGGGGTCGAACGCCTCGTGGGAGCGGGCGAGATACCCCCGGGCGAGGGGACTCTATGTGATGACACCGATGTCCTCGCGGGCACAAAGCGGGAGCATCTCGCGTTCCTCCTCGCGGTACAGCAGGTTGTAGTGGTTCTGCATCGTGGCAAAGCGGTCGAGTCCGAGTCGGTCGCTCGCGTGGGGTGCGCGGGCAAACTGGTGTGCCCACATCGAACTCGTCCCGACGTGTCTGACCTGCCCGCGCCGGACGGCGTCGTCGAGCGCCCGCAATGCCGCCTCGATGTGGGTTGTCTCGTCCCGGCGGTCAGGAGCGGCGCTCGGCGAGTTCGGCGCGCAGGTCCTCGATGGTCATATCGTGCATCGCGAGCACGACCAGCACGTGGTAGACGATATCGGCGGCCTCGTGTGCGAGTTCCTCGTCCTCCGCGTCCTTCGCGGCCAGCACGAACTCGGTGGACTCCTCGCCGACCTTCTCGAGAGCGCCGTTCTGGCCGCGCTCGTGGGTAAAAAGCGACGCCGTGTACGAGTCCTCGGGGAGCTGTTTCTTTCGCTGTTCGATCACGGCAAAGAGTTCGTCGAGCACAGCTCCGGTGTCCTGTTCGTCACCGTTCTCGTCGGTCATGAAAACATCTCGCCGCCGGCAGACTTCAGACCGTCGACTCAATAGACAGGGCGGGCAGTCGAGCACAGAGGTCTGTGAGAACAGAGTCCCCGGTGATGGCGAGACGCGACGCGGCTCGAACCGCGTGACCCAGAGAACCCCCTCGCGGTCTCCCGGAAAGCGGGTAGTTCGAACAACGGCTCCGGGAACAGATAGAGAGCGTCGCTGCCCGGTGGTTGTGACTGAGAACGTGACGTCTCGGAGGAGTGCCCAGGGAGGGCATCGTAAACAAGGGTACGCCCTATCCAAATGAAGTGTGATTGTGGAAACTACGCGAAGACTTCTCTCAGAAAACAACCACAGACTTTATGAGAGAAGGCTACTATGTACGCGATTGTAACTAATGCAGAAAACAAATAACAATTTCCGGGGGGAACGCGTACCGGAAACCGGTGTTGTGCGCGTGACGACCACCAGCGACGGGCGAGGCCATATCGTGGTTGTGTTGTGCACACTGCTTATTATTCTCGTGATGTCGATGGGTGCTGCTACTGCGGTCGAACGTGGTCCGATCGAACACGAGTCGTCGATTGGCCTGGACTCGCCGGACGTGCGTAGTGCAACTGTGGTAGACGAGGTGAGTGACGACAACGAGTCGACTGACTCCTCTGGTTCGGCTGCGACTGAATACGAGCTGACAGTCAGAACTGAAGACGGCGGGATAGTCAGTATTTATCCACCTGGGATCAATACGAATAATTGGAGTGAAACGTACTCAAAAGGAACGAACATTACAGTAGAAGCAATTGCCTACAATCAAAAATTTTTCGACAAGTGGAACGGTGACGTGACTAATAGTTCAAAAGATAACAAAGATATTACCGTAGTAATGGACAAAGATAAAGAGATAACTGCTACTTTTGATGATGTAAAAAACGATGTTATTGCGTATGATTTTGAGAATGAGTCAATCGTTACATCCAGTCTCAGTAATACTACCGAACACAACGTATTTTCTGATTCTACGGAGAGCAATCAACCAAAGTCAGCAATCCTCGGAGGCGACGATGATCGAGTACGTATTTCGAATCCCAAGGCCGGCAACGATTATTTCGGAAATACAACCCGGGGAGTCGTACAATTAACCAGCCCGAATAAAACATTTTCAGGATGGTGTAGTGGTGTTGTCGTCAGTGATTTCCATGTTTTGACAGCAGCACATTGCGTTTATAATGATGGTTTTGATGACTCATTATTTGATCCGCTCGGCATTAGACCACCGATTGATCCTACGACTGAACCGGTTTGGGCAACTGAGAATAGCCGCATTGGGGATGTTGTGGTACAACCAGCGGCAAATGTGGGGGTTGTGAGTCCGTTCGGTAGGGCTGAGGTCCAGACCGCAAGGATTTATAAGTCTTGGTATAAGAATCAATTGTGGCGTGATGATCTGTCACTTCTCACTCTTGACCGGAACATCGGACAGTACACCGGAGTAGTCCCCATCACATCTCTGCCCATCGGTTCCTCGGGATACGATCAACTGGATACGATGGGGTACCCGGGTGAACCTCCTGGGGACAGTCTGTACCCATCTCTATGGAACTCGACTGCACCTGGTCAGGTTGGCTGGAACTTGGGGATTGGAATATGTGATCCCAATGGGATCATACCGTGTCACGAGCAGATCCTTACTGTTGACACCGGCGATCCCTCTCCCGGACAGAGTGGTGGGCCAATATTAAACAATAATACAGACTCTCCGGGCTGGGAAGTTGTTGGGGTTAATTCGTTCCTGCCAGGTACAAACATCCTTCCGACAGTTGATTACGTTGCTGGGAACAGAATCACCGAAAATAAAGAAAACGATATTTCATCATGGATTTCACAGGATAATTCGAACGTGATCGGTAGCCCGCCGGACGATCGTCCCAATATTGTTCGTGAGGAGTTCGAATGGACTGGTGAAATTAATAGACAACTGCCCGCTGTTGAGCCTCGTGAGACTATATTCACCAGTGAACAACTAATGGTAACAAGTGCAATACGAAATATTGGCACAAACACGACAGACACTATCAACATTGGATACTATCTAACACCGGATAATAACAGCTGTTCAATCGGGGCTGAAACTGATAATAGTGTATGGATTGGTAACAACTCAGTTTCTATGCCAGCGCCGTTCGAGAGTAAGAATATCACTTGGTCGGGAGCGGTTCCGAACACTGTCACTGGAACGGGAGACAAAAACCTCTGTCTGGAAATTGATCCGGGAGATGAAACCAAGGAATTCAATCTATTCGATGGGAAATACGACACGCAGTATCTTACTGAGATCGCGGTGCTCAACCCGGCCGAACTGAACGTCACGATCGACGACGTCGACGGAAACGCGGGTGGTGTCGACTCGCCGCGGCCAGTCAGGGTTCTGGCGTCCATCGACTACCAGGGACGCGTGTACAACGGACCCGTCACGCAGGACCGACTCAACATCACCGTCGGAAACCAATCCGTCGAAGGGAACATCAGCATCGCCGAGACACGCCCAGGAACCTATCTGTTGTCGTTCGTCCCACCAACACAGTCGACCGCCGACAGCTACGACCTCAACGTAACGTTTGCCGAGGCTGCCACTGACAGCAGACCGGACTCAATCACGTACGGTGAGGGGACAACAACACAGATCGCCACCTCACTGCAGATCGACCGCTCCGGCAGTATGGACGGCATAATAAGCGAAGCAAAGGAAGGGGCAAGCACGTTCGTCCAGCAGGCGACCGGTCAAGACTATATCTCTGTCGTGAGCTACGCGACGGGTTCCCGGATCGATCAGAGCCTCGTTCAACTCAATAACAGCCGGCAAGACGTTCTCAACGCTATCAACAGTCTGAGTGCGAACGGACAAACTAACATCGGTGGCGCAATGATAGACGGACTCAGTACACTCAATACGGCTCCAAACGGGACCATCCGAGCAGGCATCCTGATGACCGACGGCAACCGGAACACGGGCCCGAGTCGGAGTTTCATCCGCAACAATATTGTACCAGATTACAATGACCAAGACATCTGCCTGTACACGATTGGATTTACCAATGGTGCCGACGAGGCGTTCATGCGGGACATCGCCAACAGGTCAGACTGTGGCGACTACCGGTTCGCCGGTGAGTCGGGTGAAGTCGGGAGTATAAAAGACACGCTCCAGGGGGTGTTCCAGGATATCGCCGGCGAGGTCGCCGGGCTGGAGACCATCACCAGCGAGAACGGAACACTGGGCTCAGGTGAGGACATCACCTCGGAGTTCGATGTCGACGGCACGGTAACACAGACAACAGCAAGCCTCCAGCTCGAGGGTGCTGATCTGACCGACTCCTCATCAGGAGACGACACGGCAGTCGTTCAGACGACGGGCGTTGCACCTGCCCAGACGAAGGAGATCTCGCTTCTCCGGCCCGACGGGTCCGAAGTGAACGGGACGGATCCGAACGTGAACACCTCGATCGTCGGTAACTCGCTGATCTACCGTATTGAGGACCCCGTCACCGGGGAGTGGACCTACGAAATAAACAACACCGGACAGGATCCGGCGGAGTACGCGGCAGAAGTGACTGCCGATGCGCAGGCGACACTCGACGCCGGAACCGCCGGTCAGACGTACTACGCTGGTGACGAGGCGGAGCTGACCGTGACACTCACCGGCCCGAACGGCGGGATCAGCGGTGCGACGGTGACGGCGAACGTCACGTCCCCGGACGGGGCGACCACGAACGTCACGCTCACCGAGCGGGTCTCGGGATCGTACGCCGGTGCTGTCACTGTCAGTTCGAACGGAATCTACACCGCGACGGTCACCGCCCGGAACGCGTCACTCTCCCGGACCGAAACGATCTCGTGGACCGTCGAGGAGACGCCGCCGCTCTCGGTGACGCAGGACACGTCCCCGGCAATCGTCCAGGGCAAGTCGAGCGAATTCAACCTGAGTATCAGTCAGAACGGGACGGCTGCTGTCCAGCCGAGTACTCAGCACACGGCTCTGGTCGGCATCTCGGACCTGACAGCCGTGAACGGAACCGATACGATTCCGGAATCCCGGATCGATCTCGATCCGCAGTCGGTGATTCCAGCGGACGATCCGAACGTGACCACGACGGTTCGCGTTCCGGCACAGGCGACGCCGGGCGAGTACCGTGGGACCGCCAGGGTGTTCCGATCCGGTGGCGGTGTGATCACCGAGCAGGTGAACCTGACCGTCCTCAGACCGGCAACCTTCGAGCTCGAGATCCTCGATACGAACAGCCCTGTCGACGAGGGGCAACCGCTCAATATCACGGCTGAAGTCGCCAACACCGGCGATCTCCCCGGCGAGCAACAGATCAAGTTTGCTGCCCCGCGGCTCGGAAACACATCTGCGTCCGTGGATCTCCCCGCACGCAACTCGGCGAGAGTAGAGCTCTCGATCCCAACCGGCGACGGCGATGCTGGCGTTTACACTGGTTCGGTGTCGAGTGCTAACGACACTACCAGCACCAGTGTCAAAGTGCTCGGTCCACAGCTGTTCACAGTCGATATCAACGACCGGGCGACACAGACGCGTGCCGGTGAGGGAGGCCAGGTGGTAATAAATGCGACAGTCTCGAACATCGGTGACAAACCTGGCGAGCAGACAATGAAACTGGTAACCTCAGACGGCGACACCGTTGCAGGTAAATCGGTGCAGCTTGCTGCTGGCAGCACCCGGACTGTCGAATTCAACTATCAGGCGACGACTGCGGACGATGGACGGTTCATAACAGTCGCCAGTAGCAACGACACGGATGCCGTTCCCCTGACTGTCCCGACAACCGTGTTCGATGTCGCTGATGTTAGTATGAACGCGGAGATCGGCATTGTCGACGCCGTGCTGATCCAGCAGCATCTGGCACAGATGGACCCCGAGCCGTTTGAGCCGGCCCTGGCGGATGTCGATCGAAACGGCGAGATAACGATCGTCGATGCGGTTCTGATCCAGCAGTACCTAGCAGGGATCATCGACAAAGGGGCGCTCAATGTCATTGATGTGAGTGTCGGTGGAACGCTCACTGATCGCAGCACAGACATTGTTGATCGCACGGCCCTCACCGATTATCAAGACGATACCGCGACCAACTCCGAGACGGAGCTGATCGTCGCAGATCTCGAAAACGACGGTGGGATCGGCAAGCTCCAGGGAGCCGAGCTCCGCATCGCGGCCAACGAGGCTGGACTGGACGATCCCGGCGCAGTCGTTGCCACGCTAGCGGTCGACGTAGCACCCAACGACAACCTCGCAGTCGGATTTGTGGTCCCGGAAGACGAGCTCACGGGCGGTGACTGGATCGGGATCTATACCGACGATGATCAGATGAAGATCCAGTTCTGATCCGGCCGGGGATCGGTTCGGATACATTTGATTCTCCGAGGATCGCCGAGGTCGTCGCGGCTCCTCGTCCTAATATACGCCTCGTCTCAACGGGAGAGCCGATGGACCGGACTACCGGCCGTTGCTCGATATAGCCAAACGGCCAGACGAGCACGTTCTCCTCACTGTCCGCCAGGTTGAGAAACACTGTCTCTCGGAGTACGTTTTTTATTAACTGTATCTTCGAGTCATGTTACCATGTGTACCCCGCGTCGGAGTGCCACTGGCGCGTCACGAGTCGGCGAACTTGACCCCGGTAATCTCGAACCGCGCACCGCCCGAGGTCGACCTCGTGGCGCTGCCAGCCGTGGGCCTCGACGATGCGACAATGCTCAGCCCGAACCCAATTCCCTCTGTCGACGTAGAGTAGCCGCTCTCGGATGCCCTCACGTGCCTCGCCAGCCACCTCGTGAACGACATCGGCAGTCAGTTCCTCGGCGTGGCTCTGCCGAACGTGTCGCGCGCCGTGGCGGAGCAGCGAGATGGCCTCGCGGGCGTCCCGGGCGGCGAGGTCGGCAATTGCCGCGACGGCCCCGTCGGCCACCAGCCCGGTGTCGAAGCCATGTTCGACCCGGTACTGCACGATGTCGACCAGTTCAGCCTGGGCGTAGCGGTCGAGACGGACAGTCTCGGCACTCCGCAGGCGGGAGCGCACGCGCCCGTCGGCGCGCAGGTCGGTGCACAGCCGGTCCTGGTCGACACAGATGGTCACCAGCGTGGCGATTTCGTCATCTGGATTAATTCGCGGGAGCGATTTAGTTGTTACACGGGGTCTGCGCGGATCCGATGTAGGGTGATGTCTTCAGACAGGTCACCGAACTCCGGGTCCGCTCCAACGACGAGTGTCGCCTCTTCCTCGAGCGCCAGCGCGGTAGCGTACGAATCGCCGAGTGAGATGCCACCCACACCTTTGATTCGGGCCACAGTGCTCCAGGACGGCGTCTCGGTGGTCACTCCGTAGCCGCGGAGAACGCGCAGATCCTGCTCCCCAACATCGAACTCGTCGTCGCCAGGCGGGGTCTGGTTCAGGTCACCGGTTTCGAGACGCGCAATTTTGTAGACCACCTCGGTACGGTCGCGTGGGAGATCGCGCCGGTCGGCTCTTCGCTTTCGATTGCTTGGAGCCGCTCGGTCACGTCCGGGGCTCCAAGTTCGTCGTAAAAGTACGCGATGGGCGGCTCTGTGTTCAAGACGTAGTCGGTCATCGGTGCCGCTCGGACCTCTCGTCGCGCTCACGTTCGAGTTACTTGTCCTCGTCGTTCATTCCCGCAGGTGTTCGAGAACTTCGCCTTTCTCGTAGCGACCGGCGTGGACGCCTTGCATCTCTTCGACGGAGGGGAGGGGCTCGACCACGATTTTCCCGTCCTCTTCGTGGATGAGTACCTTTCCTGGCGTGTCGATGCCGAACCGCTCCCGTAGCTCCTTTGGGATCGTCGCCTGCCCCTTCCTCGGCACGCGGATAACCTCCCCGTCGTCGGTGTTACTGGTCATCTCTGCATTACAGTTGGAAGACGTGCTAATAAAGCCCCAGCAGCGGCGCCCCGTCGATGACGCCAGCCAGTGGTGGAGGAGTTCGAGCGTGGACTCACCGGATGTTGAACTGCAGGGCCACCCGAGGTCGTTCAGCGCGCCGGGCATATCGATGATGATACGCATCAGGTCCTATATCTGCGAGAGCGCTCCCACAGCGAAACTGAAGAACCCACTGCCGTTGTTTCCCTGCTCCGGTTCGACCTGTGGCGTGTCGTTCTTGAGACTCCGGGCGACCTCCCCCTGGAGTTCAGTCTGGTTCTGCGAGTCGCCGATGTCACCACCGAGGGTCGCCAGTTGCCCGCCAAACAGGCCAGCGAGCAACAGCAGCGACCCAGAGCCGTTTCATCCCAGTTCACCTCCCTCGCGGTGCCGGCGGTCTGCTCGTCGCCTGGGGGGTCAACCATGTTGTGGTCGAACTGCTCGATGACCTGCTCCGAGTCAACCAGCCAGGGCGGGTCGCGCCGAATCGTATGCGAGCGCACCGGCCGCGGGTAGGCGATTTCGTTACAGTCACCGCAGCGAAGCCAGACACTCGGAACGCCGTTTCTGCAACTGGCCTGCTCCGTCCAGGTCCAGAGTCACTGCTCACACGCCGGACAGACACCGGCGAAACACCGGATGATGCTTTTCAGTGCTGTCACGCCGACTCACAAACGCCGGGCAAGACACCGCCAGACGCCACGCAACCTCGCTGCAAGACGGTCCCGGCGAGTCACACGCCTGGAGTAGTCAAAATCCACATCCTCGTAGCGGAGCGGGAAGTGCGGTTCCTGACAGCTACAGCTACACTCGTCGCGCTTCCAGCCGACTCAGATCTCACAGGTCCCACAGTACCAGGCGGACTCACGCTGGTCGTTCATGACCGATCTCTCCTATCGCCCGTCTCGTCCGTACCGACAGTCCGGACAGACCTGCTGCGGGCCGTCAGTGTGACTGTCACAGCGCCGACACGGCTCCGGTTCGGGCTCACCACCGGAGACGCGCCGCGGGTCGTTCCCGAGGCTCATTGTGATCCCTCGCTGTCGCCAAAGCAGCCGGGATTCCGGCAGAGACGCTGTTGGACATCTGGGTAGACGATGAGTCGAATCAGATACACACCCGCTGCTGTCTAGCTTTTGTAACTGGGCATCTAAAGTTTCGGAGGAGTGCCCGGGGAGGGCTCCGAACCCTCGATCTCCGCATGTCCCAGGTCAGCGGGAGCGGAGCGGTGCCGCGTTCGTTGAAACCCTATGAGTGCGGCGCTATGTCCAGCTAAGCCACCCGGGCGCGTATCCAACTAGCAGGGCGCGTCTTTTTAACGTTCCCATCCTGAGCGGACTACTCTAAAAAACAGTCTGGCTGTCTTAGCGGCGCTCAGGCCTCGATGTCGTCGGCCTGGTGAGGCGACTCCAAGGACTGTGGTCGCTCGGTCGTCGTGTTCGTGGCGACCACACCGTCGAGACCGAGCTCCCTGACCAGCGAGACAGCGTCGGCGATTGCAGATTCCGAGAGGTCCGGCGAGAGCTTGACCAACAGCGGTGAGGCACCCGCGTCCACGAGCTCCGAGAGGATGGCTGCCATCGACTCGTAGCTCTGTAGCGCCGCGAACCCATCGGAGTTCGGACAGGAGACGTTGACCACGAACAGGTCCGCGTCGGTCACCTGCTCGTAGGTCCGCCGGTAGTCCGCGGGGGCGTTCTCGGTGCGGACGTGTTCGGATTTGGCGATGTTGACACCGACAGGAACGTCGACATCGAGGCGAGCCAGGCGGTCACCGACGGCTGCCGCGCCCTCGTTGTTCAGCCCCATTCGGTTGACCAGCGCCTCGTCCTCGGGGAGTCGGAACATCCGCGGTCGGGGGTTGCCGCCGTGCGACTTCGCGGTCACACCGCCGACCTCGACGAACCCGAACCCGAGCGCCGCAAGCGCCGGCGGCAGGTGTGCGTTCTTGTCGAACCCGGCTGCGACACCGACCGGACTGGGAAACGACCGGCCGAACACCGTCGTCTCGAGACGGTCGTCGTCGACGGTGTAGCGGTCCGCGATGGGGCCGAGCAGCGGCGTCTGCTGGAACCCGCGGAGACCGACGTGGGCGAGCCGGTGTGCCGTCTCCGGCGGCAGTCTGAACAGGAGCGGTCTGGTCGCGTCGTAGAGTCTCCCCATATGCGTGTGTATCACTACGAGTGTGTCACTGTGACGATTTAGAACTCGTGGTCCAGTACGTCCGTGTTCGCCCGTTGGATTATGATCTTGTCCTCACGCACCCGCACGAACACCTCGTCGCCGATGTCCATGCCGGCTACGGCGAGTTCGTCTTCGTGTAGGTTCAGGTGGACATTGTGGTACTCGCCGTCCTCGCTCTTGACGCCACTCGAACTGAGCGTCTTTTTTGCACTATCGCGATATCCTGTACAGTCTTTCGAGACAGCACGCAGTTAAGCTTACCGTGCCTATCTGAACACGATGAGAGACAGCGCGAACCGGGCGGGCTACGAGGCGGTGCTGTTCGACATGGACGGGGTGCTGATACGGGGGCGGGCGACGGTACCGGAGGTGTACGCGAACGCCGCCGACGAGGCCCTCGCCGAACTCGGGGTCGACATCCCCGAGGACGAGCGGGCGGTGCTCAGACAGCCACAGTTCGACGAGGCGATGGCCGAGTGCTGTCGGACTGTAGGGCTCGACCCGGAGGAGTTCTGGACGGTCCGCGAGGGGGTGGCGAGCGAGCGCGCGAACCGCCGCATCGGCTCGGAACCGCGCACACCCTACGAGGATACAACGGTGCTCGCGGCGCTGTCGGGTCCGCTCGGTGTCGTCAGCAACAACCGCACGGGGACCGTCGAGTACGTCGCCGAGGAACTGTTTCCCGGCCGGTTCGGGGCCGCGGTCGGCCGGGACCCGACACTCGAGGGGTACAGACGGCGCAAACCCGACCCGCACTACATCGAGCGCGCACTCGAACAACTCGGCGCCGAACACGCGCTGTACGTCGGTGACCGGGAAACGGACCTGCTCGCGGCCCGCCGTGCCGGCATCGACGGGGCCATTCTCCGACGCGACCACAGACAGGGAACGCTCGATGAAACTCCGGCGTTCGACCTGACAGGGCTCGATGAACTTCGGTCGGTGCTGGCCTGAGAGCCGACAATCGCCCTCCGTGACACTCGTGACGTTCCGGTCGATGCTGGCCCGAGAGCCGGCAGTCACCCTGTGTTACCGCCGATACACGTCGTGGCGGCCGAACCCGTAGCGCAGGCGGTTGGCGAGTCGGCGGGAGAACCGTCCCTCCTTGCCGGTCGCACGCGAGCCGAACCGCTCGGCGAGTGCTTGATAGATGAGCGGCAGCGGCACCTCCTGTTCGAGGCTCTCCTGGACAGTCCAGGTCCCGGTCGACCCGCCGGCGACGTGGTCGGCAACGTCACCGAGGTCGACCCCCTCCTCGCGGAACGCCTCCTCGCAGAGTTCGAGCAGCCACGACCGCACGACAGCCCCGTTGTTCCAGGTGCGTGCCACCGCCTCCAGGTCGAGGTCGTAACGGCCCTCGTGGAGCAGTTCGAACCCCTCGCCGTAGGTCTGCATCAGCGCGTACTCGACGCCGTTGTGCACCATCTTGACGTAGTGTCCCGCACCGCTCTCGCCCATCCGTGCGTGGCCCTCGGGACCGGTCGCGACCGCGTCGAAGACCGGTTCGCAGGCCTCGTAGGCGTGTTCGGGCCCCCCGATCATCAGCGAGAACCCTATCTCCGCACCCGCGGGACCGCCGCTGGTCCCGCAGTCGAGGTACGCGGTGTCGGTCGACGCCGCCCGCCGCACGGAGTCCTCAAAGTGTGAGTTGCCGCCGTCGATAACGACATCCTCGGCGGTGAGATGCGGTTCCAGTTCGCCGAGCGCGGCGTCGACAGCGTCACCCGCAGGGACCATCAGCCAGACCCGTTTCCCCTCGCCGAGTTGGCTGGCGAGTGAGTCGATGGAGTCGGCGGGGGTCGCACCCGCGTCGGCGACCGCTGTGACGGCAGCCTCGTCGACATCGAACGCGACCACGTCGTGGCCTGCCGCGAGCGTCCGGTCGACGATGATCTGCCCCATCCGCCCGAGTCCGATTACTCCGAGTTCCATACCTCCTGCTGGCCCGGAGAACAAGTAGAGATTGTGGTTCGTGGTGGTCGTGTCAGTCGAGTATATTCTCGACCTCGCCGGGGCCGTACTCGGTTATCTTGACGTTTATCTGCCGGGTGGCGTCGCCCACCTCGCGCCCGCGGACGGTCACACGCTTTCGCTCGCCGTCCCGGGAGGGCTCGTAGCCGGTCCCCCCCTCGAGCAGCACCTCGGCGAGATTCGCTCCGCTGATATCCCCGCGCATCGGTCGGCCGGCGTCGTCGGTTCCGCCGCTCAGTTCGAGCGTGTAGCCGTCGAGTCCGACCGCGTTCCCGTCGACGGTGTCGCCAAGCTCGCGACCGACGAACCGGTTGGCGCTCTGTCCCGATACCTCGACCTGGTGTGTGACCCCAGCCTCGGTGTCCGCAACTGCAACTGTGAACTCAGCCATACATCGATTGAGCCGACGGCCCCGCAAAAGCCCGTCGAACCGCGAAAGTGCGCCTCTCGCGACTGCCACACACTCCTGGCCTGGCGGGCACTGAGACCCCTCGAAAGGTTGAATTGGTCTCGGCTGGTTCCCCGGGTATGAGTGAACTGCCGGCAGATGCTGTCTACGAGCTGGCGCGACCGATGTCAGTCACAGTCTCGCCGGACGGTCGCCGCGTCGCAGTCCAGGTACTCGAGTTCGACCCCGGTGCGGAGAGCCGGCGGAGCTCCGTGTTCGTCGTGCCCACCGACGGGAGCCGCGACCCCCACCGGCTCACCCGTGTCTCCGGCGCCGGGTCAGTCGCCTGGAGCCCCGACGGCACCAGACTGGGAGTCCTGATGACACGTGAGCGTGACCTCGAACTCCGGGTCGGTGGGGACACCCGGGACGACGGGGGGACCGCTGCCGCCGAGAGCCGCGAGGCGGACCCGCAGCCACAGCTGTGGGTGTACGACCTGGCGCGCGGCGGCGACCCACGACAGGTCACCGATTTCGACGAGGGGGTTCGCGGGTTCGACTGGGGTCCCGCCGGCGAGCGCGTCGTCGTCGCGGCCCGTGAGCCGACGGCGGCGGAGTCCAGCTATCTCGAACAGCACCGCGACGGCGGACCAATCGAAACAGAGCGCCTCCAGCACAAGTTCGACGGTGTCGGCTGGCTCGACACGGTCACGACCTACCTGTTCGTCGTCGATATCGAGAGTCGCGACCGGCGTCGACTCGACCAGGCCCACGGTGGGGGCATCCTCGAACCGGGGACTGGACTGTCCCCGGCCTGGCACCCCGAGGACGACCGCGTGGCGTTTCTCGCTAACCGCGGCAACCGCCCGGACGACAGCTACGCGCAGGCTGTCCACGTCGTCGACACCAGCACCGGCGAGACCAGACAGCTTCTGGGGGGCGACCGGATGGTTCGCGAACCGACCTGGAGCCCCGGCGGCTCCCGCCTCGCAGTCGTCACCAGCAGTCCGACGAACTGGTACGCCCCGGCGGATGTCTGCACCATCGACCCGGACACCGGCCGATGTCGGACACTCACCGACGGTCTGGACCGGCACCTCGCGTGGTTCGAACAGCTCGCCTGGCTCGATAGTGACAGCCTGCTGACCGCAATCGGCGACGGGGGCTGGTCGCGGTTCCTGCGGCTGTCGACCGACGGCGGCCACGAGCGCGTCTACGACCGGCAGTCCCGCGGTGAGTCACTCACCGGGTTTGACGCCGCCGGCGAGACGGTGGCGTTCGTCCGGCAACAGCCACGCGAGGGTATCGACGTGTTCGGACTGCCGACCGGGGCACTGTCGACGACAGGCGAGGGCTCGTCGGTGTCGGTCGAGAGCCCGACGAGGGCAGGTGGGGACCCGCGTCGTCGACTGACTGACCTGAATCCGGCGCTCGTCGCCGACTACGACCACCCCCGGGCCGAGCGCATCACCTACGAGGGCGCGGACGGGGACACTGTCGAGGGACTCGCCTTCCTGCCGCCGGGGTTCGATGCCGGTGGCGACCGGCCGCTCCTGCTCTCGATTCACGGCGGTCCACGGCGCTACGACGAGCCACAGTTCGACTTCGACACCGCGTTCTGGACGACCCGGGGCTATGTGGTGTTCAAGCCCAACTACCACGGCTCGACCTCCTACGGTCGTGCGTTCTGTGAGCGACTCGACGGCGCCTGGGGTGACGTGGAGGTCACCGACGCACTCGCGGGGACCGATGAACTCCTCAGGCGCGGGTGGGTCGACCCCGACAGGCTGTTCATCACCGGGTTCTCCTTTGGTGCCCGGGCAACCGCGTCCGTCCTGACCGAGACCGACCGGTTCGCCGCCGGCGTCGCCGAACACGGCAGCTACGACCTGCGGTCGGCGTTCGCGACCGGTGACGGCCACCGCTCGTTCGAGAACGAACTCGGCCGCCCCTGGGAACACCCCGAGGCCTACGAGACGGCGTCCGCTATTACCGACGTCGACGATATCGACACACCGCTCCTACTGACCGCCGCCGAGGACGACATGCGCACCCCGGTCGCACAGTCCGAACAGCTGTACGTCTCCCTGCGAAAGCGCGAGGTTCCGGCCAGACTCGTCGTCTACCCCAACACACACCACGTCCACTACTACATCGCCGACCCGGACCGCGCCACACACCGACTCGAGACGCTGTCTGCCTGGTTCGACCGGTTCGACCCCACACAGGGTGACAACAACTGACCGTCTCGGCTCTCGCCGCCCAACCTGTTCGGACGCGACAAGACATGCTGACCTCCGAGACGTGTTTCCTCCAGCACTGTGTCGTGGGCGAGGTCTGGTAACCGGGGGCGACACCCGGGTATTTTCTGCCTCCCCTCGCAACAAAGGGTATGGGCGATAGCTCCTCGGGGGGCGAGAGCACGAACGGGCGGGTCGAGGGGAGCACCGTCAGGATGTGGCTGCTCGTGCGGGTGAACCGGTGGTTGCTGGTCGGGGTCGTGCTACTGGCCTCGTTTCTCGCGTTTGTCGCGCTCAGTCTGCCGGGCATCGGGTCACTGCGTGAGATTGCGCGAACCCAGAACGGTCTCCGGTACCTGTTCTCGACGCTGATTGGTGGGGTAATAACGGGAACGACAATCGTCGTCACAATAAACCAACTGGTGCTGTCACAGGAACTGGGTGCGGTGGGCGACCAGCGAAACCGGATGGAAGAGGCGATGCAGTTCCGGAACGATGTCGAGGATTCGGTAGAGATGGGGACGAGCCCACCGGAACCGCATCTCTTTCTTACCAACCTCCTCGACGGAGTCGAGGCACAGGCAGAGCGACTCCGGGAGGCGGCCGCGGACGAACCCGACAGGGAGCAACAGCAACAGATCACCGGGTACGTCGAGGGGCTGACCGACAGTACCGGACCGGTCAGGGCGGCACTGGAACAGTCCCAGTTCGGGACGTTCGACCTGGTGTGGAACACACTGCGGTTCGACTACTCCCTGAAAATCTATCGCGCCAGACAGCTACGCGACAGATACGCGAGTGCTCTGTCCGACCCAACAGTCGAGGCGTTCGACGACACAATCGAGGCGCTCGCGTTCTTCGCACCGGCACGTGAGCATTTCAAAACGCTTTATTTCCAGTGGGAGCTCATCAATCTCTCGCGGGCCTTGCTGTACACCGCTGTCCCGGCGCTGATTGTGATGGGGACAATGGTCACCGCCGTCGATGCCACATCCGTGCCCGGGGAGACACTCGGCGTGGATAATCTTGTGTTACTCACTGGGGCCGTGTTCGCTGTGGGACTCACCCCGTTTGTCGTGTTCACCGTCTACATCCTCCGGATTGTGACCGTCGCCAGACAGACGCTCGCGATGGGGCCGTTCGTCCTGCGAGAGACACAGCAACGGGGCTCGGACTGATAGTGATTACTTCGAGTCGTTCTGGTATCGACCGCACGACTGCGTGCGGTCGCACCGGTAAACAGTCGCACTAATCACTATGAGGGGAGACGGCCTCCCTACGTGGTCGACGCGACGAGACCGCACAGCATGACCCAAAAAGAGACTACCCAGTGAGAAGCCCCTCGAGGTCGGCGGGCGAGTCCGCGCTGTCCCGTTCGGTGCCGTCGACGACGAGTCGGGCCTGGCCGGACGCCGGTCCGTCGGGGCGCTCGTCGGCACGGGGCACGACAACAGACTCGTGCCCGGCGAATCGGAGCGCGGCCCGGTGGAGATCACTCCCTGCGGGGGTCCCAACCTCGATTGCACAGGGCTCGCACAGACGAGCGACGACCGAGGCGTAGCCAGCAACCTCGACACCCATGCGGTCGCTCGCGCCGGCAAAGGCGGCCATCGCCCGTCGGGCGGCCTCGCGGTATCGGTGCTCGCCGCTCAGAAGCGACAGGTCGAGC